>Ga0207652_10000010_pt1 | contig 247079 bp, 301 predicted proteins | sample KBSC63BmetaG_FD_184334 | JGI IMG/M metagenome (GOLD analysis project Ga0207652, IMG submission 184334) | Corn rhizosphere microbial communities from Kellogg Biological Station, Michigan, USA - KBS C6-3B metaG (SPAdes) (version 2) | ecosystem: Host-associated > Plants > Roots > Rhizosphere ...
TGCCGCCGGCTTCCTTCAGATTCCACCTCACGGTGGACACCCTTGCCTTTGACTAACACTTCCTACTGCAAAGCGTGTTCGGGACTTCCACCCTATAGCACATATACATGCCTGACACACAAAAAAAAAGCCACCTTTTTTGAGGTAGCTTTGCTCTTTTATTTCAATAAAAATTTATTTCACTTCTTCAAATTCAGCATCGGTTACATTATCTCCGCTTGCATTTGATTCCGCATTTTCTTGTTGAGGTTGTTCTGCATTAGGTTGTCCATTACCACCCGGAGCGCCTTGGGTTGCTTTATACATTTCCTCGCTTGCGGCGGTCCACGCAGCATTTAATTCGGCTAAAGATGAATCAACTGCACTTACATCCTGGGTTTTATGTGCTTCCTTCAACTTTTGCAGAGCAGTTTCAATCGGCGCCTTTTTATCTGCTGAAATTTTGTCGCCATATTCTTTTAATTGTTTTTCCGTTTGGAAAATCAAACTATCAGCCTGGTTCAACTTATCAATTTTTTCTCTTTCTGCTTTATCAGACGCTTCGTTAGCTTTAGCTTCATTCTTCATCTTTTCAATTTCTTCTTTGCTCAAACCGCTACCAGCTTCGATTCTGATGTTATGAGATTTTCCCGTGCCTTTATCTTTTGCAGAAACATTTAAAATTCCGTTTGCATCAATATCAAAAGTTACTTCAACCTGTGGAACGCCGCGCGGAGCCGGTGGAATTCCATCAAGATTAAATGTTCCAAGACTTTTATTTTGTGAAGCCATTGGACGTTCGCCCTGCAACACATGAATCTGAACGCCCGGTTGATTGTCACTGGCAGTAGAAAACACTTCAGTTTTCTTTGTCGGAATGGTAGTATTGCTGTCAATCAATCTTGTCATCACGCCACCCATAGTTTCAATTCCTAAAGAAAGCGGAGTAACATCGAGTAATAAAACGTCTTTAATTTCTCCGGTTAAAACGCCGCCCTGGATGGCTGCGCCGATTGCGACAACTTCATCTGGGTTTACACCTTTATGTGGTTTTTTACCAAAGAAATTTTCTACAATTTCCTGCACTTTAGGAATACGTGTAGAACCACCTACTAAAATAACTTCGTTGATTTCATTTTTACTTAATCCTGCATCTTTCAAAGCTGCTTCACAAGGTTTCAAACAACGTGAAAAAAGATCATCAGCCAGTTTTTCAAAATGTGCGCGGGTTAATTTTTTAACCAGATGTTTTGGAACACCGTCTACGGCTGTGATGTAAGGAAGATTAATTTCAGTTTCTGTTGAAGAAGATAGTTCAATCTTTGCTTTTTCTGAGGCTTCTTTCAAACGCTGCCAGCTCATCGGATCTTTATGAAGATCAATTCCCTCGTCTTTTTTAAATTCAGCAGCGAGCCAATCCATGACCACTTTATCAAAGTCATCGCCGCCAAGGTGGGTATCACCATTGGTAGATTTCACTTCAAAAACACCCTCGCCCAATTCAAGAATTGAAATATCGAAAGTTCCTCCACCCAAATCAAATACAGCTACTTTCTGATCAACGCTTTTTTTATCCAAACCATAAGCCAAGGCCGCGGCTGTAGGTTCGTTAATGATTCGACGCACTTTTAACCCGGCAATTTCTCCTGCTTCCTTTGTTGCTTGCCTTTGGCTGTCATTAAAATAAGCCGGAACTGTAATCACGGCCTCCGACACTTCCTGACCAAGATAATCTTCAGCAATTTTTTTCATTTTCTGAAGGATCATTGCTGAAATTTCCTGCGGAGTATATTGTCTGCCTTCTATGTCAATGCGAATTGTATCATTGTCACCTTTTACTAATTTGTAACTCTGGTGAGACGTTTCGGTAGTTACCTCATTCCATTTGTGCCCCATGAAGCGTTTTACACTCATTATAGTATTTGTGGGATTGGTAATCGCTTGTCTTTTTGCCGGATCACCAACTTTGCGTTCACCATTTTTTAAAAATGCAACAACTGAGGGCGTTGTGCGGCGGCCTTCGTCATTTGGAATTACAACGGGTTCATTCCCTTCCATTACGGACACACAACTGTTCGTTGTTCCGAGGTCAATGCCTATAATCTTTGCCATAACTTATAATTTGTTTTTTAATAATTTATTTTTTTATGACAAGGTTTGTGCCAAGCGGAAAAATGTGCAAAATTGGCAGAAGGGAAATTGAAAACTATCAAGAAAAGAAAAAGGTAGCGGACAAAGAAATATTGGAAATTATTATCTATTTCTAAGATTTTAAAGAAACTGCTTGTTTTAAAAATTTCTTATGTAACAAAAGTACTTGTGGAATTAACATTTGTTGTTCGTCATTCAAAATAATATAATCGCATAATCTCAGTTTCTCTTCTTCATCCATTTGCAATTTCATTCTCGCTTCGACTTCCTGAATAGTGGAATTATTTCGTTTCATCGTTCGTTCAAGCCTTAAAGAAAATGGCGATTTTACACCAATTACGACATCAAGAAATTTATCTGAACCGCTTTCAAAAATCAATGCCGCTTCTTTTATAATATAAGGCGCTTTTTGTTTTCCCATCCAGGCAATGGCATCTTTTATCGTTGCCGGATGAACCAGTGAATTTAATAATTCGATTCTATCAGGATCGTTGAAAGCCTTTGTAGCCAAGTACTTTCGATTAAGTTCACCATTAGAATAGGTTTCTTTGCCAAATGCTTTGATGATATTTTTTTTCAATTCTTGATCTTCGTTCATCAATCTTTTGGAAGCATCATCTGAACTATAAACAGGAATTCCGAGCACATTAAAAATGCGGGCTACAGTGCTTTTACCACTGCCAATTCCACCGGTAAGGCCTATTCGAAGCATTGGATTTATGTCTGATGTAGGATGTATAAAATGTAGAATATCCGATGCGATTGTTCAAACTCCAAATAAATCATTAAATTAAAAATCAGACATCAAATATTATTTTATCGGTGCTGGCGTCTTATTCAAATTGGCAGTCATCTCCATACTTACAGCGCTTTTTTCCATTTTAATATAAGAGCCTGGATTTACTTCCAGCATAAAAGTGCCATCCTCATTTATTTTATTTACTGTGCCATGAATGCCTGCAATAGTAACAACTTTATCACCTTTTTGCAAGCCGGACATAAATGTTTTTTGCTGCTTCGCTTTTTTTGCCTGGGGGCGAATCATAAAAAAATAAAACACGAGGATCATCAATCCTAAAAATACAAATTGAAATCCGCCGCCGCCTTTGCCGCCTTCGCCTAACATTAAAAATACTGTTGCTAAATTCATACTGTTTTTTTTGTTTTTAAAGAGTTTTTGCTTTTTGTCTAAATTCTATTACCAATTATTTTTTCACTACTTCACCGGTTAATTGTAAAACGGGAAATGCCGGATATGCGTTTGAAACAACCATGATTGTTTTATGTGTCGGCCCTACCCTTCCTTCGGTGTTGAAAACGACTTTTAAAAGTCCAGTTTCGCCAGGTTTGACAGGTTCTTCAGGCTTTTCAGGAACTGTACAACCACAACTTGCAGTTGCTGAAGAAATGATCAATGGTTTCGTTCCTGTATTTTTAAAACGATAATTATAACTTACTTTTTCACCATCAGTAACTTTGCCAAAATTGTATGAAGAATCAATCATTTCCACAGTCGTAGAATCTGCAAAATGAGAATTCAAATTTCCCTGAACATCTGGTCTGTTTTTATTATTTCTAATATCGCAGGAGAATAAAGTTCCCGCAATACAAAACAACAGCAGCAATTTTTTTAGATCAGTTTTTTTCATGGGGCAAATGTATTATAAAGTGCTGTTTTTATAATTCGTTTTATGTATTTTATTTTGGGCCAGCAATTCTTTGTGAATATTATCAAGAATTCCGTTTACAAAATGACCACTTTGCTCGGTGCTGTACTCTTTTGCCAGGTCAATATATTCGTTGATGGTAACTTTTGTCGGAATGGTTTCAAAATACAATAATTCGCAAACGCCCATTTTTAGCAAGATCATATCGAGAAGCGCAATTCTTTCTGAGTCCCAGTTTTTTAATTTCGGTTTTATCAGTTCGAGACAAAAATTATCTTTATCAATTACGGCTTCCAAAAGATCAACTGCAAATTTCATTTTTTCGGCGCCAACCATTTCTTCAAAATTAAAAGAGGCAGGTTTTTGCAAAAAATTATTCATCAAAAGAATCATCATCTCTGCATCGTCATCCCAATGAATAAATTTTTCTTCCACATCACTTAAAAAATATTCATCCGGAATCATGAGGTCAGAAAAAATAAATTCCAAAATATTTTTTTCACTTTTTTTATTCCGCGATTGCAAAGCAATATATTCTTTATACTCATTAGAATTGATCAAAGCAAAATAATTTTTACGGATCAACTCGTCATTGATCAAATATTTTATTTTAAACTTTTCTACAGAATTTTTATAAGAACCATTTTCAGCAATCGTCCAGATCAATTCATTACCGGCGATTTTAGTATTTACTTTCAAATCCTTTTCAGTAGGCAAATATTTTTGTGATTTTTGTAACGCATCTTTTTCTGAATAACGTGCTACTTCAACAATATAATAGACAAGAAAAGTAAAAAGTTGCTGCGAATTTTCAAGATTCTTCTTCAGGATTTGTAACGGTTCTCCGGGTCGGGTTTCTTTATTCATAGATTCAATACTGTAAAGCGTCTGCATCACTTTTACCCGAATGTTTCTTCTGCTTAGCATTTCTTAAGAACTTATTTTTTGGCCTGCGAAGATAAGGAAATTCGAGGTTCATAATTTCTTCACTTTTCAGCCTTAACCGTTCCGCTTCCTGCAATATGAATTTCCGGAGAAGTCGGATTGCCGCCATAATAAACATCGCCGCTGCCGCTGACATTTACTTTTAAACTCACGCTCGCAAAAACATGCACATCGGAACTTCCGGAAACCCGGATCTCGGCGTTTTCGGATTTAAGATTACTGCAATTTATATTGCCGCTGCCACTCACTTTGCAGAAAAAATCTTTTGTTCTCCCCGACAAAGAGATATTGCCTGAGCCAGAACCAGTTGCTCTTACAGAAGGTGCATCCATTTGAAGATTAATGTCGCCAGAACCGGATGTATTAATTTCTATTTCATTTGAACTTTGTATTATTCCATCACTACTGAGATCGGCTGATCCAGAACTAATTAATTTCTGTAACGTCGGTGCAGTTACAATCACTTTTGCATGATCGTTCATGATGGAATAACCATGTTTATAATGAATATTTAAAACACCATCATCTTCATCTGTAATTACGTATGGAAGCAGATTCTCATCATTTTCAACAACAAGCGAATATTCATTTCCAATTTTAATTTGCACATCAATTGATCCGGAGCTTTTAACCGTGTGAATATTCGATAGATCTCTTTTTTCATCCCGAACATTTCCATTACCAGAAACGGAAGCGCAGGAAATAAAACTTAAAGAAGCAATTAAAAGGATGATAAAATTTTTCATGTGCTTGTTTTTTGTTTTTTATTTATGAGATTGGATACAAGATAAATTATTTTTTAAAATAAATTTGGCTGGATTATAATTCGTTTTAAGAAATGAAAGAATGCAAATTTGCACAAACCTTAAACTATTTACCTTCGCACGCATGACAGAAAAAATTTTGATTCTTGATTTTGGTTCTCAATATACGCAACTCATTGCCAGAAGCGTAAGAGAAGCAAGTGTTTACTGCGAAATTGTTCCTTTCAACAAAGAAATTGACTTTTCTGATGGCCTAAAAGGCGTGATTCTTTCAGGTTCGCCTTTCTCTGTAAATGATGAAAACACTTTGTCGGTTGATATAAAAAAAATCAATGAAAAAGTTCCTGTTTTGGGAATTTGTTATGGCGCACAATTGATGGCAAAATTATATGGCGGCATTGTAGAAAAGAGTGATAAACGCGAATATGGAAGATCGAAGTTGCAAATAAAAAATTCCAATGACGAGTTGTTGAAAGACGTAAAAAGTGATTCTGATGTATGGATGAGTCACAGTGATACGATTAAAAAACTTCCTGATGATTTCTTAGTCTCTGCATATACGCACAATATTCCTGTCGCCGCATTTAGCAGTAAACAAACAAATAATCCAATTTTTGGTTTACAGTTTCATCCTGAAGTTTATCATTCTGCCGAAGGTAAAAAAATAATAAAAAACTTTTTAGTAAATATCTGTAAATGCAGTCAGGATTGGACTCCGGCGCATTTTATCAACGAAACAATAGCTTCTATTAAAAAAACAATCGGCGATAAAAAAGTGATTATGGCTTTAAGTGGAGGCGTCGATTCTACAGTTGCTGCGACATTAATTCATCGCGCAATCGGAAAAAACCTTTATGGAATTTTTGTTGATAATGGTGTGCTTCGCAAAGATGAATTCGAACAAGTAATTCAATCATGCAAAAGCATCGGATTAAATATTAAAGGTGTTGATGCAAAAAATTATTTTTATAAAAAACTTGCCGGAAAATCAGATCCGGAAGAAAAAAGAAAAGCTATTGGAAAAAGTTTTATAGAAATTTTTGATGAAGAAGCGCATAAAATTGAAGGCATTGAATTTCTTGGCCAGGGAACAATTTATCCTGACGTAATTGAATCTGTTTCAGTTCATGGTCCGTCAGTAACCATCAAGTCGCATCATAATGTAGGCGGGCTTCCTGAACGAATGAAGCTTCAATTAATAGAACCACTTCGCTCTTTATTTAAAGACGAAGTAAGAAAAGTGGGAGCAGAACTTGGATTGCCTTCTTTACTGTTGAATCGCCATCCTTTCCCAGGCCCTGGATTGGCAATCAGAATTCTTGGAGAAGTGACTGAAGAAAAAGTACAGTTATTGCAGAAAGCAGATGCGGTTTATGTGAATGCTTTGAAAAAATTCGAATTGTATGCAACTGTATGGCAAGCCGGAGCTATCTTATTGCCTGTAAAAAGTGTAGGCGTGATGGGTGATGAAAGAACGTATGAATTTACAGTTGCGTTGCGGGCAGTAACTTCTGTAGATGGAATGACGGCAGACTGGGCGCATCTTCCATACGATTTTCTCGCTTATGTTTCTAACGAAATTATCAATAACATAAAAGGAATTAATCGGGTGGTTTATGATATCAGCAGCAAACCGCCTGCAACGATTGAATGGGAATAGGTCAGGCATGTTCGATGTACGATGTTTGATGTGCAATGTTCCTAAAACAACAATTAAATAATCAACGCCATTTAAATAATGAAGTACTTCTTCTCTTTTTTTATTTTTCTTATTTTTTCAGGAACACTAAATTTATTTGCACAAAATGAATCTCCGGTTGCAAATCAAACCTATCGCGTTGCCATTTTTGCTCCGCTTTATCTTGATTCGGCTTTTACGGGAAGCAAATTAAGATCGGAAAATTCAATTCCAAATTTCACAGTTGCAGGGCTCGATTTTGTCCAGGGCGCACAAATTGCTTTGGATACTTTAAATCTGAAAGGCCGACATGTTGATGCGTTTATTTTTGATTCAAAATCTGCTGTTGAGCCAATTCCAACATTAATAAAAAATGGAAGATTAAGTGATGTGAATTTGATCATCGGTTCAGTGAAAGAGCCTGAATACAGCATCCTTGCCCGATTTGCGGCCCAAAGAAAAATTCCGTTTGTGTCCGCCACTTATCCCAATGATGGCAATATAAGGCAAAATCCATCTTTAATAATTGTCAATTCAACACTGAAAGCGCATTGCGAAGCAATTTTCAGCTATCTGCTTCAAAAGCATGGAACAGACAATATTTATTTGGTTAAAAAGAAAAATGATAACCGCATTGATAATTATTTTAAAGAAATAAATTTAACCGATGGCAAGCCGCTCTTAAAAATAAAAACCATTATGCTGGATAGTTCCATCTCTTCTGCTGGGTTAAAATATTTAGTTGATACTACCAAGCCTATCGTAGTTATTGGCGCCAGCCTTGACGCAACTTTCTCTCAAAAACTTGCAGATGCTTGTTACCCGGTTCAAAAATCGAATCCATTTATTTTTATCGGAATGCCAAACTGGGATGGCTTTCCAGGCTGGTATAAAAAGAATGCTTATACCGATTTTCCTATCCGCTATACTTCGCCGCATTATAAAGTAAAAAATAATCCTTACGGTGGTTTTCTGGATAGTAAATATTTTGAGTTGTATCGCACAAAACCCAGTGATATGGCGGAAAAAGGATTTGAAACAACTTTTTATTTTACATCACTTTTATTGAATCATTCATCAGATTTCATGAGGAATATGAATGACACCTCTGATGCGGTTTTTCACAATTTTAATTTTCGTCCTGTTTACCATAACAAAAGTTCAACACCCGATTATTATGAAAACAAACATCTTTTCATGATGCAAATATTAAATGGAGAAATCGGAAGAGAATGGTAAACCGAATTTATGAATCCTCTCCCAAATGTATTATAGAATTTAATTAATCACTAATTTCGATTTTATCCTGACATTTTTATTAATCAAAAACTTGGGATTACTTTTACCATCTTATTTTTTTTACCCATAATTAATTTATCGTTCATGCGTCAAAGCGTTTTTGCATTCATTATTTTTTTTAGCGCCTCAGCTCAATCCCAAAAAACAGAAAATTTAATTCAATATGTAAATCCGATCATCGGCACACAGCGAATGGGCCACGTTTATCCGGGCGCAACCGTCCCTTTTGGAATGGTTCAATTAAGCCCTGATACAGATACGATTCCTTATGAAACTAACGGACATTACGACCCTGATGTTTATAAATATTGCGCCGGTTATCAGTATGATGATAAAACGATTGTTGGATTTAGTCACACGCATTTCAGTGGCACGGGCCATTCAGATTTAGGTGATTTTTTAATCATGCCTACGGTTGGAAAATTGCAATTAAATCCAGGTACTGATGACAATCCTGAAAGTGGTTTTCGTTCAAGGTTTTCTCATAAAACTGAAGTTGCAGAAGCAGATTATTATAAAGTGAAATTGGACGATTACAATATCCTCGCGGAGCTTACAACCACCGCCCGTGTTGGCTTTCATCAATATACTTTTCCAAAAACAGACAGCGCTCATATCATTTTAGATTTGATGAGCGGCCTCTATAACTATCCCGATAAAAATGTGTGGACGTTCATTCGTGTGGTGAATGATTCATTGATCACAGGCTATCGGCAAACGAGCGGTTGGGCAAGAACAAGAACGCTTTATTTTGCCATGCAATTTTCAAAATCTTTTATCGAATATGGAAGTAAAGACTTTTCTAAAAGAGAGCCGTATCGCGGCTTTTGGGGAAAGTTTGATCAGAGGAAAAATTTTCCAGCCTTAGCCGGAAGACAACTGAGAATGTACTTTGATTTCAAAACAAATGACGGTGAAAAGATCAAAATAAAATTTGCGCTTTCTCCGGTAAGCCAGGAAAATGCTTTGAATAATATGCGCCTAGAAACTCCCGGTTGGAATTTTGAAAAAATAAAAGAAAAAGGGCAAGAGCAATGGAATAAAGAATTGAACAAAATTGTGATCAATGCGGATAAAGAAGAGAAAATAAACTTTTATACTGCCATGTATCACGCATTTATCAATCCAACCATTTATATGGATGAAAATGGCGACTACAAAGGATTAGATCAAAATATTCATCAGGCAAAAGGTTTTACAAATTATACGACTTTTTCATTGTGGGATACATATCGCGCTTTGCATCCGCTGTTCAATATTATTCAGCCAAAACGAAATGGCGATATGATCAAATCAATGCTCGCTCATTATGATCAAAGTGTGATGCACATGTTGCCTATATGGTCTAATTCAGCAAATGAAAATTGGTGCATGACCGGTTATCATTCTGTTGCGGTAATTGCTGATGCGGTCGTAAAAGGCAATACGCCGTTTGATGCAAATAAAGCATTGGATGCTTGTGTAACAACAGCACACCACAGAAGTTATGATGGTATTGGATTATATGAAGACATGGGCTACATTCCTGTTGATAAAAATGGCACCGGCACTTCGACCACTTTAGAATATGCTTATGATGATTGGGCGATTGCTCAGATGGCCAAGAAGCTGAACAGGATGGATATTTATAAAGAATTCATGAAGCGTTCTAAAAATTATAAAAATGTTTTCGATCCTTCTGTCGGCTTTATGCGCGGACGTTTGAGCGATGGATCTTTCAAAAAAGATTTCGATCCGTTGAGCACTTCAGGGCAAGGTTTTATTGAAGGAAACTCGTGGAATTATTCTTTGTTTGTTCCGCAGGATCCAGCTTCTTTAATCCAACTGATGGGCGGAAAGAAAAAGTTTACTCATTACCTGGATACATTATTTACGATGCATTTGCCGGACAAGTTTTTTGCAGAAACAGAAGACATAACAAGAGATGGAATTATCGGCGGGTATGTGCATGGAAATGAGCCTTCGCATCACATCGCTTATTTATATAACTGGACAGATGAACCGTGGAAAACACAACAAACCATTCGAATGATTTTAAAAAATCAATATCATACCGGCACCGATGGTTTAGGAGGAAATGATGATACCGGCCAAATGAGCGCGTGGTATATTTTCAGTACGATTGGTTTTTATCCGGTTGCGCCCGGTTCACCGGTTTATCAAATTGGAAGTCCTGCTGTAAACGCCGCTACCATTCATTTGGAGAATGGAAAAACATTCTCAATCGAAGCAAAAAATCAAAGTGATAAAAATGTGTATGTTGAAAAGATTAAATTGAATGGAAAACCGCTGAATCGTTTATACATCACCCATGACGAGATTATGAATGGAGGGAAAATGGTATTTTATATGTCGGATAAACATTCATAAGTTTTTAAAACAGTAAACAAATAAATAAAAAGGATTTCTATTTTAAATGATAAAAAATAGAAATCCCTTTTTTATTTTTTAAACTATTCTAAACAATTGTCTCAACTCACCAATTTACTCACATCAATTTTCGCCATATCCCTGATTGCATCAGCGATATGATTTGAATCAATGCCTGCCAGTTGCTGTTGTTGTTTTTGGGAAGCATGTTCTATAATAATGTCCGGAATTCCTAAAATCTTTATATCAGCTTTGTAATGATGCGCGTTCATAAATTCGAGTATTGCAGAACCGAAACCACCAATCACTGTTCCATCTTCCACGGTAATTATTTTAGAATATTTTCCGAACACTTCGTGCAATAATTTTTCATCCAAAGGTTTCACAAAACGAATGTCATAATGCGCCGGATTTAATCCTTCTGATTTCACATCTCTGATTGCAGCAGCGGCAAAATTTCCCGGATGGCCAAAAGATAAAATCGCAATCTCTTCACCGTCTTTTACTTTTCTTCCGGTGCCAATTTTAATTTCTTTCATCTCCGTTTTCCAAACGGCTTTAACTGCTTCACCACGCGGGTAGCGAATTACAAAAGGATGTTTGGTTGAATCCAATTGTGCTGTATACATCAAATTTCTTAATTCACTTTCGTTCATCGGAGCGCTCACGATCATATTTGGAATGCAACGCATATAAGAAATATCAAACGCACCCTGATGTGTAGCGCCATCCTCCCCAACAAGTCCGGCTCTGTCTAAACAAAAAATAACTGGCAGATTTTGTAAGGCCACATCATGGATTACCTGGTCATAAGCACGTTGCATAAAAGAAGAATAAATGTTGCAAAAAACTTTCATTCCCTGTGTAGCAAGGCCGGCGCTTAGCGTAACAGAATGTTGTTCGCAAATGCCAACATCAAAAGCGCGATTCGGCATTTTTTCCATCATCAATTTTAAAGAACACCCGCTCGGCATTGCAGGGGTAACGCCCAGGATCTTATCATTTTTTTCTGCCAGTTCAATGATGGTTTCCCCAAAAACATCCTGGTATTTCGGGGGCTGTGGAATGTCAAATTTTTTCTTATAAATTTCGCCGGTAATTTTATCAAACAATCCTGGAGCATGCCATTTGGTTTGATCTTTTTCTGCTAATTCATAACCTTTTCCTTTCACTGTTTTAATATGCAATAATTTCGGTCCTGGAATATCTTTCATATCCTGCAAAGTATCGACCAGTTTGGTAAGATTATGGCCGTCAATCGGACCAAAATAACGGATATTCAACGATTCAAAAAGATTGCTGCTACGGCTTACCATTCCTTTTAACGAAGTTTCAATTTTTCCCACCATCTTCCTGGAAAAAGTCTTTCCTGGTAATTTCCCCAGGGCTTTCCAGAAATCGTCACGCAATTTATTGTACGTCTGAGAAGTGGTTATGTCTGTAAGATACTCTTTCAAAGCGCCGACATTTGGATCGATGCTCATGCAATTATCATTCAGGACAATCAACAAATTTGTTTTTTCAATTCCCGCATGATTCATTGCTTCAAAAGCTTCGCCAGCCGTCATGGCGCCATCGCCAATTATGGCAACATGCTGGCGCTTTTCTTCACCTTTATAATGTGATGCCATTGCCATTCCCAACGCAGCAGAAATAGAAGTGGAAGAATGGCCAACGCCAAAAGTATCATATTCACTTTCGGTTCTTTTAGGGAAGCCGCTTAATCCATTTTTCTTTCGGATCGTATCAAAGTTATCCCGACGGCCAGTGAGTATTTTATGTCCATAAGCCTGGTGGCCAACGTCCCAAACCAACTGGTCATAAGGCGTATTAAAAACATAATGCAAAGCGACTGTAAGCTCCACCACGCCAAGGCTTGCAGCAAAATGACCACCATGAACACTTACAACATCCACAATATATTGCCGAAGTTCATCAGATAACTGATGCAATTGGGTACGGTCAAGTTTTTTTAAATCTGCAGGCGAATTAATTGTCTTCAATAAAGCTCCGGGTGAAATTTCCATTCGGTAAAAATTAATGAGTAAAAGTACAATTTTTTGGGAGTAGATTACTATAAAATAAATTTATTAGCAGATAGTTTATTAACCTATTGGTAAAAATTGACATAGAACTTATTAAAACGTAAATGGTATTGATTACTGATCAGGCAACTGAAAAAACTTCCGGGAATGACTGAATCAAATCCTTTTTTACTGAAGAAATTGTTTGCAAAATCACTATAATTATGATAATAAATAAGCTAAGTAAAATACTATAATAAAGAACTGAGATAACTGGAAGATTAGCGGGCAGAAAATTTTTGTCAGGAATTGAGGGGAAATAAAATGCATAAAATGGAAACAATATCCACGAAAAAGATTCTGACATTTTCCCAAGCAAAAACTTTTTTCCGGTTCCTAATAAAAGCATGTGCATTCGTAGAACGCTATAAATTTCAAGAATCAAACCGCCGATGAAAATAGAAATAAAGAACCATCTAAAAATTATTACATCATTAGAAAACATAGTAAAGGCCACAATTGTAAGTGCCAGTAGCCCCAGTATTTTCGGCCAACGTAATTGATCTTTAAAGAGTTTCCAGAATAATTTTCTGTTTTGCTTTTCAGCAGCTATTTGCTTCTCCAACACTAATGGTGCAAACCCCTTCACACCAAAACTTTGATGAACGTCTTCCAATGCTTTTTCAAATGAAAGATTAGGATCATCTGCTATTTTTATTTCAATCGCATTTGCCAAATGGTCTACCAGTTCTACTTGGGTTTCATAATATTTTACAAAATGTTTTTGGCAAAATGCAAATAACTCATCTATTTGATCTTTGGTTAGCATCTATGCAAGGTTGAATTTGAAGAATAACTGCAAGGTTTCAACAAAACTTTGAACTTCTTTTAATGATCCGGCAGTTTTCTTTTTTCCCGTTTTGGTTAATGAATAATATTTTCTCATTCTATTACCAATATTTTCAATTGTTACCTCCAACAAACCTTCAGCTTCTAATTTATGTAATAAAGGATACAGAGCGCCTTCAGTAATTTTTAATTCATTTTGAGTTAGCGCTTTTACTTTTTGGGTAATTTCAAAACCATACATTCGACCGTTATCTTTGAGTAATTGCATGATGATTGGTTCAAGACATCCTTTGTATAAAGAAGAATTCTTCATTGAACAAATATACATAAGAATGTTATGTATAATGGCAATTTATCTTTTGGGAAAAAATTCCATTGAAAATGAAAATATAATTATTTGTTTGTTTACTATTCTCCATTCTACACCACCACATTCACCATTTTATTTTTCACAAAAATTATTTTTTTAGGAGATTTTCCATCCATCCATTTTTGAACAATCTCATTATTTATAACAATCTGTTCAACTTCTTCTTTGGTTGCACCTAAGGATATAGTAATGGTGGTGCGCATTTTTCCATTGATAGAAATTGGATATTCTTTTTCAGATTCTACCAGATATTTGTTTTCAAGTTTCGGATAAGCAGCATCTAATACAGGTCCAGTATTTCCCAAGGCATGATACAATTCTTCAGCAATATGCGGCGCATATGGAGTGAGTAAAATCAATAAAGGTTCAAGAATTTGTTTCTTATGGCATTTCAACTCGGAAAGTTCATTTACACAAACCATAAATGCGCTGACAGCCGTATTGAAAGAAAAGCGTTCGGTGTCTTCTTCAATTTTCTTAATGGTTTTGTGAAGTGTTTTTAATTCTGAATCTATGGCTTTTTCTGATGTCCACACTTTCCCTTTTTCTTCATTATAAAATAACCGCCATAATTTTTTTAAAAAACGATGAACGCCTTCAATTCCTTTGGTATCCCACGGTTTGCTTTGTTCTACCGGCCCGAGAAACATTTCGTACATTCGGAAAGTATCCGCACCATATTTGTCAACTAAATCATTTGGATTAACGGTGTTGTATTTTGACTTGGACATTTTTTCTGTTTCTACGCCACAGATATACTTTCCCTCTTCTAAAACAAATTCTGCATTTGCATATTCCGGTTTTGATTTTTTGAATGCAACAATATCTAACTCAACTCCATCAACAACGTTGACGTCAACATGCAACGGATTTGTTTCATAATCATTCTTTAAATTAATAGAAGCAAACTTGTTAAAATCTTTTACCCTGTAAACAAACCTGCTACTCCCCTGTATCATCCCCTGGTTTACCAATTTTTTAAACGGTTCTTCAAAGCTGATCAATCCTAGATCATACAACACTTTTGTCCATAAACGGCTATACAATAAATGCCCGACCGCATGCTCTGTTCCGCCGATATAAACATCTACCTGGTTCCAATAATCCATCGCTTTTCTGGCGGCAAAAGTTTCATTATTGTGCGGATCCATATAACGCAAAAAATACCAACTACTTCCTGCATAACCCGGCATGGTTGAGGTTTCGCGTTTTCCATTAATCGTATTTACCCAATTGGTTAAATTAGATAACGGACCTTCACCATTTTTTCCCGGACCATATTTTTCTACAAAAGGCAGCTCCAAAGGAAGTTCTTTTTCATCTAAAGGAATTGCAATTCCGTCACTCCAAATAATTGGGAAAGGTTCGCCCCAATATCTTTGGCGGCTGAAACCAGCATCACGCATTCTGTAATTGATTTTGCGTTTTCCGATTCCCATTTCTTCAATTTTATTAATGGCAACCGGCAAGGCATCTTTCATGATCATTCCGGTTAAAAAACCGGAATTTTCTAATATCGCGGCTTTTGTTGGGTTAGCTTCTTCTCCATTAAAATCCTTTCCAATAATATTTGTAATCGGAATATTAAAATGTTTTGCAAAATCAAAATCTCTTTGATCGCCACACGGAACCGCCATGATTGCGCCGGTTCCATATCCCGCCAAAACATATTCTGCGATCCAGATTGGAATTTGTTTTCCATCAAACGGATTAATTGCATAAGAACCGGTGAAGCATCCGGTGATTTGTTTTACTTCAGCCAACCTTTCACGATCACTTCTGCTTTTTACATACTTAAGATATTCGTCTATGGATGACCGTTGTGCATCTGTGGTGATTTGATTTACGAGTTCATGTTCAGGGGCAAGAACTAAAAAATCAACGCCGAAGATCGTATCTGGCCTGGTCGTATAAACTTTTATTTTAGAATCCGAATCATTCACGTCAAACTCCATCTCCGCGCCTTCACTTCTTCCAATCCAATTTCTTTGCATTTCTTTCATCGCATCGCTGAAAGCCACTGTTTCCAAACCTTTCAGCAATCTGTCGGCATATTCTGTAATGCGTAAATACCATTGGCGCATCTTCTTTTTTTCAACAGGAAAGCCGCCACGCTCGCTAACGCCGTTTACTACTTCATCATTCGCCAACACAGTTCCCAAAGCTTCACACCAATTCACTTCTCCATAAGAAGAAAATGCAAGGCGGAAATCCATTAAAATTTCCTGTTGTTTTTTTTCATCAAAACTTTTCCATTCACCAGCAGTAAACCGATAAATATGATCATTTTGTAAATTCAAAGTTCCGTTTTCTTCCAATTCTTTTATCAATGTTTCAATTGGTTCGGCTTTGTTCTTTTTGTGATTGTACCAGCTTTTAAAAAGTTTTAAAAAAATCCATTGCGTCCAGCGGTAATACAGAGGATCACTTGTTTTTATTTCGCGACTCCAGTCGTAACAAAAACCAATTTTATCCAACTGATTTTTAAATGTTGCAATATTTTTTTCAGTCGTTGTTACGGGATGTTGACCAGTCTCAATTGCATATTGTTCTGCAGGCAAACCAAAACTATCAAAACCCATAGGATGCAGTACGTTAAAGCCTTTCAGCCTTTTATAGCGTGCACAAATATCACTGGCAATATAACCCAGAGGATGACCTACATGCAAACCCGCACCACTTGGATAAGGGAACATATCCAACACATAATATTTCGGTTTATCAGAAGAATTGCTCACTTGATAAATTCCGGATTCTTTCCATTGTTGCTGCCACTTTTTTTCTATTTCCCTAAAATTATATTCCATTCTTTATTAAAAAATTTACTGAAAAATTAAAACCGGATTTGAATAAATATTTTTTACGAAAGTCTTCTCGCAAAATATAAAATCAAGAACGCCTTTTATTCTTCTTTTGTGAAAGAAATGTTATTGATTAAAACTCATTTGTTTTCAATGCCAGATGTAAATTACATTAGCAATCAATTGCGAAGACGCAAAAATACTAAACCTGTTTAAAATCATTTATTTTTGCGGCGCATAAAATGCGGTAAAAAAATTATCCAATCATTATGGCTCAATTCGGTAAAGCATCAACCAAACGCGGGAAACCTTCTTATGTATATGCAATCATTGGGGTGTCTTTGGTATTATTTCTTTTTGGAATCGTTGCATGGATTTTTTTGAATATTAAAAAAACCGGTGACTATTTTAAAGAGAATATTCAACTGCACGCATACATTTATAGAACAGCTTCTGATGTAGAGATTGATTCTTTAAAGAATTATATAGAAGCGCTTCCGTACGCGGTGAAAGTGGAATACATCACAAGAGAAAAAGCGATTGAAAAATACAACCAGGAAAATGATACGCTTTGGAAGAAGCTTGCTATCAGCAATCCTTTGCCGGAAAGTATTGACTTTTATGTAAAAGCAAATTATGTTGATAAAGATAGTCTTGCTAATTTAGAGGATTCACTTGTTTCAAAATTTTCCCACACACTTTCTGAATTTCAAACTCCCAAAGCGACCGTTGCAGGCGTAAGTCAGTTTGTAAAAACGACAACACTTGTTCTTTTGGTTGTTGCAATTATTTTATCACTACTGGTGATTGTATCTATTGATAACACGATCAGGCTTGCGATGTACAGCAATCGTTTTATTATAAAAACAATGCAGATGGTTGGCGCCACGAGATGGTTCATTACGCGGCCACTTGATGGGCGTGCAATCATAAATGGAATTATCGCGTCGGCAATCGCAATTGGCTTAATGCTTGGATTCATCACGCTTTCAGAGAAATTTATTCCTTACCTGAAATTATTGCACGACACTTCAAATATGCTGCTGATATTTGCGGGCATTATTATTTTGGGAATTTGCATTACGTTTTTAAGCACGCATCGTTCAGCTTTAAAATATTTAAGAATGAAGCTGGATGAATTATATTGATGCAAAAAAAAATTATTATTATTTAAAAAATAAAAAAAATGAGTTCATCCAAAAAAGTTATTTCTTCCGCTTCTAACAAAGAAATTTCACATCAACCCACTGAGGAAAATCATCTATTTACAAAAGAAAATTATAAATGGATGTTGATTGGTTTGGTAATAATGACGATTGGATTTTTTCTAATGGCGGGTGGTAAAAGTGCTGATCCAAATGTGTTTAATGACAATGAAATCTATAGTTTCAGAAGAATAACTTTAGCCCCGATATTGATCGTTGGCGGTTTAATCGTCGAAATTTTTGCCATCATAAAAAAACAAAAATAATTTCATTCAATCAATTTGAATAAGCGGTGATCTTTCATCGCTTTTTTTATTTAAAAGTTTGGTCACTAAAAATCATTTAATAAATGAATATTATTCAATCGATCATAATTAGTATTGTTGAAGGAATTACAGAATTTATTCCCATCTCTTCTACCGGCCATATGATCATCGCAGAAAATTTATTGGGAATAAAAGAAGATGAATTTACAAAAATGTTTACGATAGCAATTCAATTAGGCGCTATCCTGGCGGTGGTCGTATTGTATTGGAAAAAATTTTTTAATTTCAAAAATCTTCATTTTTATTTCAAATTAATTATCGGCGTAATACCGGCAATCATTCTGGGTCTATTATTTTCGAATAAAATAGACAAGTTGATGCAAAGCACAACCACCGTTGCCTTTGCATTGCTTTTTGGAGGGATTATTTTGGTTTTTATAGATCAGTTCTTTAATCATCCAACTATCGAATCTGAGAAACGGGTTTCTTATTCAAACTCATTTGCAATCGGTATCTGGCAATGCCTTGCATTGGTTCCGGGAGTGAGCCGCAGTGCGGCTTCTATTATTGGAGGCATGCAACAAAAACTTACCAGAAGTGCTGCCGCAGAATTTTCTTTTTTTCTTGCTGTTCCAACAATGGTTGCTGCTACCGGATATAAATTATTCAAATTTTATCACGAAAATAATGGCTTCTCCGGCCAAGAAATAAAATTGCTTTTGATTGGGAATATGGTCGCTTTTGTGGTTGCTCTACTCGCGATTAAATTCTTTATTGAATTTTTAAAAAAACGCGGATTTCGAATCTGGGGAATTTACAGGATCGCAATCGGATTGGTTTTATTAGCGCTTATTTTTACCGGACATATTCCGAAATAAAAGCCCCTCCTGTCGCTTCTGAAAGAAGTTTAAAGTTATCTTTCTAAAAGATAACGGTTATATACAAACGAATTTTGACTTTCTTTTTCAGTAAACGGACAAATAATCCAGATTCTTGCATTAAATATTTATTTTCTTTTATCTAAAAAAGAGTTACTTTTCTCTTTAAAATATTTCATATTTGAAACCAATATTCTTTTTAAATGCAAACTGCTTCTAAAAAAGTTATTACCGGATGGGCGATGTACGATTGGGCGAATTCAGTTTACAATCTCGTAATTACCACCACTTTTTTCCCGATTTATTATACAGAAATGACGAAGGTCGCGCCTTTTAACGGCGAGGTTACCATCTTTAAGAGAACTTTTGTAAATACAGCTCTGTACAATTACGCATTGGCTTTTACATATTTAATTGTTGCGATCACTTTACCTATTCTTTCTTCAATCGCCGATTATAAAGGAAACAAAAAGAGGTTTATGCAGGCCTTCTGCACCTTAGGTGCGTTAGCCTGTAGTTGTTTGTATTTTTTCACGCCGCAGCATTTTGATTTTGGAATCATTTGTATGATGCTGGCGGCTTTTGGTTTTTATGGAAGCTTGGTTTTTTACAATTCTTATTTACCGGAAATAGCAGCCGAAAAAGACCGAGATCGCGTGAGCGCCAAAGGATTTTCTTATGGTTATATTGGAAGTGTGCTGATGCAATTGGTTGGCTTTGCTTTGGTATTATTCTGGGAAAAGATTCCTTTTTTAAATAGCGCCGGCGAAGCCGTGAGATGGACATTTCTATTAGTGGGAATTTGGTGGATCGGTTTTGCGCAAATCACTTTTAATCGTTTGCCCAAAAGTGTTTCTTCACAAAAATCTGATGAGAAGAAAAACTTTATTTCAGGTGGGTTTATTGAATTGAAAAAAGTGTTTTTTCAATTAATAAAAATGCCTGTTTTAAAAAGATTTTTATTTGCATTTTTCTTTTATAGCATGGGTGTACAAACAGTAATGCTCGCCGCGACCATTTTTGGAAGCAAAGTCTTAAACCTGCCATCTACGAATCTCATCGTAATAATTGTAATCATTCAATTAGTTGCCATTCCCGGCGCTTATCTTATTTCAAAACTTTCCGGAATTTATGGAAACCTAAGAACACTAATTGGAGTTGTACTTTTTTGGGTAGTAATCTGCATTGGAGCCTATTTTATGCAAACAGCCATTCACTTTTATATCCTGGGAATCGCTGTAGGACTGGTTATGGGCGGAATCCAATCTTTGAGCCGGTCTACCTATTCAAAACTAATGCCCGTTACAAATGACACTGCATCGTTCTTTAGTTTTTTTGACGTTACAGAAAAAATTGCTATCGTAATTGGGCTTACTGCATTTGGTTATATTGAAGAATTCACAGGGACCATGCGCGATTCAGTGATTTCATTAGTTGTCTTTTTTGCAATCGGTTTAATTGGTTTAATTTCGGCGCTGCAAAGACAGAGGAGAGATACGGAAATTGAGCATAAAAAAAATGCTTTTTAAATATAAGCTTCTATCAATCCCGGGAAAAAAAGTTCAAATAACTCATGAAAATTTATTCAATAAATGCCGGACATTTCAAACTTGATGGCGGCGCAATGTTTGGCGTAGTTCCAAAAAGTATGTGGGAAAAATTAAATCTTCCTGACGAAAATAATATGTGCAACTGGGCAATGCGTTGTATGTTGATTGAAGATGAAGGAAGATTAATTTTGATTGATAATGGAATGGGAAATAAACAGGATGAAAAGTTTTTCGGATATTATTTTCTAAATGGCTCCGATACCTTGGAAAAATCATTGGCAAAATATGGTTTTTCCAAAGAAGATATTACGGATGTTTTTCTAACTCATCTTCATTTTGATCATTGCGGCGGCTCTATAGAGAAAGTTGATGATAAATTAATTCCTGCTTTTAAAAATGCAACATACTGGAGCAATGAAAATCACTGGGAATGGGCTACGAAGCCGAATGACAGGGAAAAGGCAAGCTTTCTAAAAGAAAATATTTTACCAATAAAAGAGAGCGGAAAATTAAAATTTATAGAAACAAAAGAGGGGGTCGAATTTACTAAAAATATCAATCTTCGTTTTGTAAATGGTCATACGGAATCTATGATGTTGCCGCAAATAAAATACAAAGGGAAAACGATTATTTTCATGGCAGATCTCTTGCCTTCTGTAGCGCACATTCCTATTCCTTACGTAATGGCTTATGATACAAGGCCATTGGAAACTTTAAAAGAAAAAAAATCATTTCTTACCGAAGCGCAGCAAAATAATTTTATTTTATTTTTTGAGCATGATCCGGAAATAGAATGTTGCAATCTGCAAATAACAGAGAGGGGAATACGCAGTAAAGAAACTTTTAAGCTCGAAAGCATTTTATAAAAGAATCCAAATGAAAAAGATCAGTTTCATTTTTCTGCTATTGAGCATTGGAATAATTATTTATTTATTTATCAAAGAACAATTTAGAGGAATCGCTCTTTCGCAGAAAGAAAATTTATTGCTGTCAATTACTTATTTGATTGTAGGGATATCTTTGATTATTTTATTTAGGATTAAACATTTTGAAGACAAAAACAAAAAGGATTTAAAGAAATAAAAGTGATTGTTATTTTTCTTTACCTAAAATTAATTAACGAAGTAAGCGGGTAGCGTAAATTTTTATATCCCATCATGTCTACTTTAATAGAGCCCACTGAAATCGGGCTTTCAGCGCGTAATAATAAGTGATTTGCATCATCGCTAACCCACACATTCATATTTTCTCCACCCTTGAAAATTGTGCCTTTGATAAGTAACGGTTTAAATTTTATTGCACGAAATTTTCCATATTTTGTCTTTACTGTTTCTTTTCCTTCATAACGTAAATAGAGATGATAAATTTCATCATCTAAAAACATATCGAACGGAATTTTATCGCCCGGTTTGTACTTACTGAAATCGATATTCCGTGCATAATAAACTGAACTGATTACATCCTGAATGCAGGAAGTAACTTTAAAAACGCCGTTGGTAGTTACCGCCGTTCCCGCCTTGTGATTAAAAGTAATGTTGTTATAAATTTTTGAACCGCCTTCATAAACGTTCCTGATAAATTTTACGGGAAGCATCGTAGCCGTATCGATGTAGGTTTCATAGCGGTCACGCACTTTGTAAAAATTATCAAAAAAAGAATAAGAGTCTCCCGTACCGACGCAATGGTAAACAGGAACACCATTAAATCTTTCGAGCGTTGTTTTAAATTTTGCTTCTCCTGCGCCAACATACATTCCAAGAGTGCTATAATAAACTTTCATCGTTACCTCCTCGCCCGCTTTAAAGGCGGAATTACGTACCCCGCAAAATGGAGTATTATCCTGGTTGGTCGTTGTAAAAAATAAAAGTAAAAATGAGACGAGTGCTTTCAAATTAAATTATTTTTCTTTAAAAAATTTTATGCCCAATATTAAAATGCTTCCCGCAAGAGCAGGAATAAATAAATTGATAAACCAAATACCAAAAGTAGTGCCTAATATACCTAAGGTATTGATACTGTACACACTCAATAATTCGGTACTAAACTTGCCACGTATTCCTAAATCGGCAATGGCAAACGATGGTACTATTGCCAGCACCAAAAAAAGAATGCTGATAATCCAAAAACTATTTACCCAAAATATTTCTACGTGTAGAACCTGGAGCAACAAGATATATTGTAGGACGAAAACAAGATAGCGAAAGAACGAAAGCCAAAGGAGGCTTAACAATAATTTAGCAGTAAACTTTTCCAAAACATTAATGTATTGAATGAATTTTCTTGACGCAGGAATTTTTTCAATTAATTTGATGAGCCATGAAAGACGAAAGAAAAATAAAATAAGAATAGCCGTAACTATTGCAGAAATGAATAATAAAATTTTAATCCAAAAAACTGAAAGTCCCATCAACGGGCCTGAATGTGCGGTTTGGAAATATAAAAGATAAATTAATCCGCAACATCCCAAAATCAATGTAACGATGAGCTGGCTTATACTTCCGGCGATAGACAACGAAATTGCTTTTAAGCGGCTGCCTTCTTTTACATACAAAATTCTTCCGCCATATTCGCCCATTCTGTTTGGCGTGTTTAATGATAATGCCAATCCGCTTAATACAGATTTATACGCTCTAAAAAAATTCATTTGCTGAAGCGGCTTCAACAACAACTGCCACTTTCTGGCTTCCAAAGCCCAATTGAAAAATGCAAGAATAACAACGATCCAAAACTTCCATGACTGGCGGCCAAACGGTGCTTCTTTGATAAGCTCAATCGATTCATGAAGATGAGGCTGCAATTTTATTTGCTGGTAAAGAGAATAAAACAACCAGAGAGCCAAGAATGGAGCAACAATATATTTGAAGATTATTTTGATATTTTTATTGCGAATCATGAAGTTTTGATACGGATATTTTCTATTACTTTACATTCTTCTTTCAGAGTGGTAAAAATAAACTTCAATTGAATACAAACTCAAAAATCATTTTAGGAATTGATCCCGGAACTTTATTTATGGGGTTCGGGATCATTGAAATTTCTTCTTCAGGAATGACTTTAATTATTATGGACGTGTTGAAACTTTCTGCAAAAAAAGATGCCTATGAACGGCTGCAAATTATTCATCAAAAAGTTTGCGAGTTGCTGAGAGAATTTTCTCCGGATGAGTTTGCCATTGAAGCACCGTTCTTTGGAAAGAATGTACAAAGTATGCTAAAGCTTGGACGGGCGCAAGGTGTAGCGATTGCCGCGGCGATGCAGGCCGGCATTCCTGTAACAGAATATTCTCCGCGAAAAGTAAAACAATCTATTACCGGAAATGGGAATGCAGATAAATTACAGGTTCGAAAAATGCTGCAACGTCTCATTTCCTTTGAAGAAAATCCAAAATATTTTGATGCCACCGATGCCCTTGCTGTAGCCGTTTGCCATCATTTCCAGGGAAATGGATTATTAAATAACTCCTCAAAAAAATTAAATGGCTGGAAAGATTTTTTAGTGAAAAATCCGGGAAGGGTGAAGCCTCATTCCACCAGGTAATTATTGCAGCTTCAGAAGCAGAAAACACTCTTTAGAAATAACAGTCCTGCTAATTTGCGGAATTAGTGCCAGAAAAATTCGTTTAATACGTGCAAAAAAAATAAAAGAGAAACCCTAATTATTTATTTGTTTACTATAATCAACTTTCCATCGCCTTCAAAATCCTTCCCTGCGCTTTTTTTAATTGCTCATTTGTAGGAGAAAGTTTTTTCCTGGTAAAATTAATATCGTTCATTGTATTCAATGGAATTAAATGCAAATGTGCATGAGGAACTTCAAGCCCTACAACGCTCAACCCGCAACGATTACAGGGAAATGATTTTTCAATTGCGGTGGCAATTGGTTTTGCAAATAGTAAAACTTCTGAAAGATAGTTATCCGGCATATCCAAAAACTTATCAACTTCTTTTTTGGGAATTACCAAAGTATGTCCTTCTACCAAAGGATTTATATCAAGAAAAGCATAAAATTTTTCATTTTCGGCAATCTTAAAAGAAGGAATCTCGCCACTGATTATTTTACTGAATATGGTCATGCTGTTATTTTTTCAACTTTAAATTTTATCATTCCGGCAGGCACTTTTATTTCAGCAATTTCGCCAACCGTTTTTCCCAATAAGCCATTTCCTATCGGCGAGGAAGCAGAAATTTTTTGCTCTTTTAAATTAGCTTCTTTTTCAGAAACAATCTGATAAGTTACCTGTTTTTTTGTGTTCAAATTTGTCAGGGTTACTTTAGTCAGAATCGAAACTTTGCTTGTGTCAATCGAACTTTCATCCACAATTCTTGCAGTGGCAATAACAGTTTCCAGTTGTTTTATTTTTGCCTCCAGCATCCCCTGGGCCTCTTTCGCAGCGTCATATTCTGCATTTTCTTTCAAGTCACCTTTTTCGCGTGCTTCGGCAATAGCTCTTGATGCAGCAGGCCTATCAACACCTTTCATGTGCTGAAGTTCTGCCTGCATATGCTCAAATGTATCCTTTGTAACGTAATTTACCTGGCTCATAACATCATAATTTAATTTCTAAAAGTTTACAGAATGATGAAAAAAAATACAACGCCCATTTAATAAGACGTTGTATGAATACAAATATAAGAAAGATTCAAGCTTATTTCAAGCCTAATTTTTCTAAAAGAATTTTGGCCATTTTATATAAAGCCTCATGCGAATATCCTGCGATATGGGGCGTTAAAATTACATTGGGCTGCGCCAGCAACCAGTTTAATCTTTGATTTTCTTCTTTGGAATAAGTTTCCAACTTTTCGTTTTCCATCACATCCAATCCGGCCCCGGCAATCTTTTTATTTTTTAATGCTGCAACCAAAGCCGCGGTATCAGTAACTTTTCCCCGACAGGTAGAAATAAAATAGGGTGTTCTTTCTAAAGAATTAAAAAAGGCTTCATTGGCCATGTGTTCAGTTTCTGATGTTAACGGAACGTGCATGCTCAAAATATCAGCGTATCTGCAGACCTGTTCAAAATTGGCTTCTTTAATATACCCGGAACCAAAATCGAATTTATATTTGTCATAAGCCAACACAGTAACATTAAAAGAAGATAACAGTTTTGCCAACGCTGATCCTGTATTTCCAAAGCCAATAATACCAATGGTTTTTCCCTCAAGTTCCATTCCACGATTTGTATCTCTAATCCATTTACGGTCTTTTATTTCTTCAAAACTGGAAGAAATTTTATTTGCCAGATTTAATATTAACCCGAGTGCGTGCTCAGCCACCGCATTGCGGTTTCCCTCCGGGCTGCTAATACATCGAATACCTTTGGATTCTGCATATTCAACATCTATCAATTCCATTCCGCTACCCAACCTTCCAATCCATTTTAGCCGCGTCGCTTTGTCAAGCAAAGGCTTGTCAATCGGCATTCGCGTGGTAACTACTAGACCTTCTGCCTGGCTAATAATTCCACTTAATTCTTCATAACTTATTTTTTCTGATAAAAGAACGGAATACCCTTTGTGTTGCAAAGTATCGGTCAAATAATTGTGAGCTTTTGATGTTATAATTACCTGTTTGTTCAATTTTACATTTATTTATTTACATTGATTTCTTCAATGGTTATTCGCACTTAAGTCCTTTGGCCTTCCCTATATTTGATTCAAAATTTTTATTATTTCTTCGTTTACCGTAAGCCACGGGGCATTCAGCTATTCACCATTTACACATTCACTATTGATCCATTCACTCCGCAGCAATCATACTAATTTCCACATTCACATCTTTAGGTAGAGTTTTTACAGCAACCGTTTCTCTGGCTGGAAAATTCCTATCAAAATATTTTCCATATTCAGAATTCACTTCTGCAAAAGAACTCATTTCTTTCAAAAAAATACTCGTCTTTACCACATTGCTAAAATCTAATCCGGCTTCTTGCAACACCGCTTTTAAATTTCGCATCACCTGGGCAGTTTCTTCTGTAATATTGGATGTGCATAAAGTTGAAGTGCCCGGTATCAGTGCAACCTGGCCTGATAGAAATAAAAATCCGCCCGCTTTCACAGCCTGGCTGTATGGCCCAATCGGCGCCGGTGCATTCTCTGTATTGATGATCATTTTACTCATATTTTTATTTATTTATAAAGAGTTTAAAGTTGCAAAACTTTCCATCAACTAACAAACCTATTTTTGCAAAAAATTAAGTATGAAGATTTTTATGCTCGTAAATGAACAGCAGAGAAAGGAGTTGCAGTCGATAAATCTTTCAAAAAAAAACACAATTACAATCACAGCACAATTCCCCGAGAATCATTATAAAAATTTTGATGCTTATTTTATTCTTGATCATTCTTTTGTCCTAGAAAATTTTATTTTTTTTGAAAACAGGCCCGTAATTATAAATGAAGTCATTCAAACATTGACTGATTTGAATTTGCCAGAAAATTTCCATCGAATGAATGCATGGCCCGGATTTTTACAAAGGGGAATTTGGGAAGTAGTTTCCAAAAATCCGGAAAAAATAAAAGATATTTTCAAAGTATTTAACAAAAAAATATTCTTTGTAAAAGACGAGCCCGGATTTGTTTCTGCAAGAGTAATCAGCATGATTATCAATGAAGCATTCTTTGCCTTAGGTGAAAATGTAAGTACCAAAGAAGAAATAGACCTCGCAATGAAGTTAGGAACCAATTATCCTTATGGGCCGTTTGAATGGGGGGAAAAAATTGGTGTAGAAAACATTTTAAATTTATTAGAAAAATTAGCAAAAAAAGAAGAACGATATTCTCCTGCGCCGGCATTAAAAAACTTTTTTTATCAGAACCAAAATAAGAATTTATAAAATGAATTATCTTTTAAATATCCATACCACATCCGAAAATGCAATCGTAAATTTAAGTGATAACAGTCATGTTTTAAGTACTTTAATTAATTCAGATTCCCGGCAACATGCGGCATTCTTACATTCTTCCGTTTCCCAAATTTTACAGGAGAATGACATTTTACCAACTTCATTAAAAGCAATTGGAGTGACGGGCGGTCCAGGTTCATACACCGGAATCCGCGTTGGTTTGGCAACCGCAAAAGGTTTATGCTTTGCCTTGAAAATACCCATGATCATGATGAATACCTTAGAGCTTATGGCGTTTTCAGCGATTGAAAAATTTTCCAATAAAGATGCCTTCTATTGTCCTATGATTGATGCGAGAAGAATGGAAATTTTTACTGCAGTTTATAATGAGCAATTGGATCCGGTAATTCCTCCATCAGCAATGGTTTTGGAAGAAAATTCATTTCGTGATCTGATTCAAAATCATCCGTTATTTTTCTTTGGAAGCGGTGCGGAAAAGTTTGAAAAAATCATTAATTCTAATGTCAATTATCATTTTATTGATAATCCGCTTTCCTCATTTTCACTCGCAAAATTTGCATGGAATAAATTTCAAAAAAACAAGTTTGATAACATTGCTTATTCGAAGGCTTTTTACGTTAAGGAATTTTATTCAGGCCCAAAAAAGAAATAATTATTTTAATATTTCGTTACAAACTATATCTATTTACAATACGTACCTTTGCCTTAGAATAAAATTGAATTCGTTTGAAAACCATTTATTATCATTTAAAATCTAATTAGAATGACAGTCACAGCTCAAAGTCACGAAACAAACCGTTTAGAGCACACTAATGAAAGTGAAGCTCTGCAAAACCTGGATTATTTGAAGATTAAAAAAGCAGCTCTCGTTTTACGCGCTCTTAATCATAAACTCAGACAGTTAATTCTTAAAACAATTGATGAACATAAAAGAATAACCGTTACTGAACTTTATGTAAAATTACGCCTCGAGCAATCTGTTGCCTCTCAACATTTAGCTATTTTGCGTAAAGCGGAAATCGTAAACACAGTGCGCGAAGGGAAATTTATTTTTTATACAATTAATGAAGATCGTATCACAGATATTAATAAGTTCGTAAAAGAACTTGTAGGATAAGTTTTTACCTTCAATAACTTGGTTTTTTTACAAAAAATGCCAGCCGTATTTATGAACTTCGCATAAATACGGCTATTTTTTTAAACCTGATAATATAATGTATATACAACAAATTTATACCGGCTGTTTAAGCGAAGCTGCCTACTTCGTAGAAAGTAATGGTGAAGCAGTAGTGATAGACCCAATGCGGGATACAGAAGCTTATTTGCAGCTTGCAAAAGAACACAATGCTTCCATAAAATATATTTTTGAAACACATTTTCACGCCGATTTTATTAGCGGCCATTTGGATCTGCGTAAGCAAACGGGCGCAACAATTGTTTATGGACCAAATACAAAAGCAGATTTTCATTTTCATCTTGCAAAAGATGGCGAGGTATTCAAAATAGGGAATATTAGCCTTGAAGTTATTCATACGCCAGGGCATACATTGGAATCTACCTGTTATCTTTTGAAAGATAAAGATCGAAAACCATATTGCATTTTTACAGGCGACACTTTATTCGTCGGTGATGTTGGCCGTCCAGATTTGAGCAGTGGAAACCTTACAAAAGAAGAGCTTGCTTCAATCATGTATGATTCAATTCAAAATAAAATTTTGCCTTTAGCAGATGAAATAATTGTATATCCGGCTCATGGCGCAGGGAGTAGTTGTGGAAAAAATTTAGGCACCGAAACACAGACTACCATTGGACTTCAGAAAAAAAACAACTATGCATTACAAGCACAAACAAGAGAAGAATTTATTCAATCTGTGACAGAAGATTTGGGGGAAGCACCTGCCTATTTTAGCCTCAATGCAAAAATTAATAAGGAAGGTTATGAAAATCTGGATGAAATAAAATCAAAAGGACTTCGGGCGCTCTCAATTGAAGAATTTAAAATAAAAATTAAAGAGAATTGCGTCATTTTAGACACTCGTGAGGCAAATAAATTTACAAATGGATTTGTTCCTGGATCTATTTTTATTGGTTTGGATGGAAGGTTTGCAGAATGGGCAGGAAGTTTACTTTCTTTTAAAGAACCAATTATTTTGATAACTGATAAAGGAAAAGAGGAAGAAACTCTGGTGAGGCTTGCACGAGTGGGTTTTGAAAATGTTGAAGGTTTTCTGAAAGATGGATTTGAAGCATGGAAAAATGCCGGTGAAAAAATTGATCTGATTATAAATGTAGAAGCAGACGAACTGGCAATGGATATTCCTTTTGATCATCGTCTAACAGTGTTGGATGTACGAAAATATACTGAATTTGCAGATGGGCATATAAAACATGCAATGAATTTGCCACTTGCTGAAATGGTTGATGTCGCTCAGATTGCCCAGCTTGAAGAAGATCAGAATATTTATATTCACTGTGGAAGCGGCTACAGGAGCGTCATTGCAGCAACGCTTCTAAAAAGGCAAGGATACCATAATCTTAGAAATGTTTTAGGTGGATGGGAAAAAATTAAAGAACAAAAATCTATTGTAACAGAAAAAGAAGCAACCGTTTTGAATTAGGTTTTACCGTAAACCAAATTTTTTGTAAAGACATTTAGTTTTGCATTTTCCGATTTCCCCATAGCTGTTATTTAAAGTAAACCAACTTTTTTAAAGTTTCCTGTAAAAAAACAAGAGGCAATTTTTATCTTTCTTTGCATTATAATGATACATGGAAAGATCACAGCAAATACGATATTTTTTATTCAGCCAATACCTTTCAGATGGTATTCGTATCACGCTCGAAATAATAATTCCCGCTGTTGTATTTTCATTTCTTGATAACTTAGAAACCGGTCTGGCTCTATCTTTGGGCGCTTTGTGCGTAAGCATTAGTGACGGCCCCGGGCCGGTGATACATAAAAGAAACGGGATGTTGTTTTGCAATATTTTCGTACTTCTCAGTGCTTTTTTGACAGGAATGTTAAACGGCAACATGGTAACACTCGGACTTCTCATTTTATCCGCTTCTTTTATTTTTACCATGTTTTCTGTTTATGGAAATCGCGCTACTTCGGTAGGATTCGCAGCATTGTTGATTATGATTTTGCAGATGACAAAAATCATTCCTTCAGAAGAAGTTCTTAAGGAAAGTTTATTGATATTCTGTGGTGGAGTTTGGTACATGTTGATCGCGTTATTATTTTACAGGCTCACGCCATATCGGCCAGCACAGCGCTCTTTGGGAGATTGTATCCACGAGACAGCAAAATATTTATTGATCAAATCTGAAATGTATAACCCCAAATCTGATCCTGAAGAACAATACCAAAAACTGTTGCACCAACAAATTAATGTAAACGAAAAGCAAAATGAAGTAAGGGAATTGCTGTTTAAAAACCGTGAATTGCTCAAAGAATCAACACGCACAGGACGTTTGCTGGTATTAACTTTTGTTGATGTAGTGGATTTGTTTGAGCATATTATGGCTACCTGGTATGATTATAATCTTTTAAGAAAAAAATATATCTCTACAGGAATATTGGAAGAAATTTCATTGATCATTAAAAAGATTGCAGGTGAAATGAACAATATTGGTGAAGCCATCCAGGCGAATAGTTCATACAAAAAAGAATTCGATCTGCTAAATGAGCTAACTATTTTGAAAGAAAAAATTGACGCGCTACCCGATAAAGAAAACACGTTCATGCTTAAAAAAATATTAGTGAATCTTCGCAATCTTGGTGAAAAAACAGACGCAATTTTGATTTATTTTAATGAAGATATTTCGCTAAAAGGTGAATTGCGAAGCCGAAAGGATTATTCAAAATTTGTAATGCATCAAAAAATTAACTGGCCTGTTTTTAAAAATAATCTCACCTTTGAATCGTCTATTTTTCGTCATTCTTTACGCGTCATGATTACCTGCGGGGCTGGTTTTGCTGTGTCAAATCTTTTATCTCACGGGCATCATAGTTATTGGATTCTAATGACGATCATCATTATTTTAAAACCGGCTTTCAGTCTTACAAAGAAAAAAAATTCAGATAGATTGTTAGGAACAATCGGCGGCGGAATTATTGGATTATTGTTGCTTTATTTTGTTCACGATAAAACGGTCTTATTTGCACTGATCATTCTTTTTATGCTCGGCACTTATACTTTTAAAACGCTGAATTATATCGTGATGGTGATTTTTCTTACGCCTTATGTGCTGATTCTTTTTCATTTTCTCGGCCTTGGTGCTTTAAATGTAGCCAGTGAAAGACTGATGGATACTGCCATTGGCTCGGCTCTTGCAGCTATGGGAAGTTATTTTTTGTTTCCGCAATGGGAATCAACGCAGTTGCGAACTTATATGGCGAATGTTTTAAAAGCAAACATTCATTATTTACAAAAACTAAAAGAACTTTTTTGTGGAAACAAAATTTCTTCGCTCGATTATAAACTCGTAAGAAAAGAATTGTTTGTGAGCACTGCAAATCTTTCGGCAGCATTACACCGGATGTTGAGCGAACCAAAAAATAAACAAAGTCACCGAAAAGAAATTTATGAATTTGTAGTTTTAAATCACGTGCTTTCTTCAAACGTTGCGAGCCTCACCGGAGAGATGATTCAAAGAGAAAACCCCTTTAAAGAAATTATTAATCCGGTGAGGTCTTCTATAAATATTTTAGAAGAAAGCTTGCATAAATTGGATAAAAATTATTCACCAGAAAATAATTCAGCGCCTGCAAATACTTTTTCTATCGCAAACAAAGCAATAGATCTTCAATTGAAAGAGCAACTTGATTTCATTTATAAAGTTTCAACAGACATTGGGAAAATAACCACTCTAATTTCAAAATAAATTCTTTCCCCCTGTAATGCAACGCTGCAGCTACCGTCTCTACCGGAGTTTCACGAAATAAAAATTCCAATTATTTGTTCGTTTACCATTGAAAAAGAAAAAATATATTCACAAAAATCTGGAAATCAAAATTTTTATTCCAACAATTCCAATAGAAACCGCAAGCGCTTTTATAATATATTTCCCATTTATTTTTCTCGATAAATAGGCACCCAACTGTGCGCCTGGAACAACACCAATCACTAGGCCAATCACCATTTTGGCAATTAAAGGATCATCATAATTTCCCTGCAAATAATGTACAACCACACTCACCGTTGACATGATTGCCAAAATAAAATGTGAAGTAGCAGTAGCAATATGTACAGGAAATAACAGCCATTCCGCCATTGCCGGAACATGTATAATTCCACCTCCAATTCCTAATAATGGCGAAAAATAACCCACAAAAAGGCTGAGTACCATTCCCCATTTCAAATCATAAGAATAAAAATAATTCTCGCCCCATTTATCCACCAAATGCCGATGAATCCAACCTTTGTGGCTTCTTACAGGTTTGTTCGCAAATTCTTTTTTCCCACCTTTAAAAAACAGAAATGCCGCAAGCACAAGCAGAATTATCCCAAAAATAACATCAAACACACCACGCGGAATTATTTTGGTGGTAAGCACACCAAAAATAGAACCTGGAATTGTACAAACAGCAAAAATAATTCCTGCTTTATAATCTATTTTTTTTGTTCGCATATACGCTACAGACCCTGAAATCGCGTTACTGGCAACCACCACCATTGAAATAGCCGTTATAGTTTCAGAAGTAAAATCCGGCCGCAAAATAATGAGAAGCGGCACCAAAATAAATCCACCTCCGGCACCGATCAGAGTGCCAAGGGTACCAATAAAAAACCCAATAAAAACCAGTAAGAAAATATTTTCCATGCTGTTTATAAAAGCGCAAAAAGTAATTAATAATTCAGAAGAAAAAAATAATTGTTTCGAAGAATATTAAATGATAAAATTATTTTTTGAAAAAATTGATTAAAAAGTTTTCCCGTTAATATTGCCATAAGAAGAGTTGTGGAGGTAGTAAACAAAGAAATAACTCACATTTGCGCTTTCACATTTGAACACATGATTACATCTCAATTAACTTCCCCACTCTTCCTCCATTTCCGGCAAAATAAACTGATTTTCCTTTCTTTGCTTTTCTACAAACATGAAAACTTTCTTCGCTGATATATCTCCAATTCATACCATCATCTTCCGAAATATCCACCCCATTTAAACCGCAGGTAATCCATTTGTTTTTAATTAAATATTCTATACAACTTCTATATCCATGCGGTGAGGTCTTTGGCTGAAACCAGCTATGGCCTCCGTTTCTGGTAAGTGCGCAATTTTTATTTGTTGAATCTTTTTGCAAAAAATCACCACCAACTACAACCATAATTTTATTATTTTTTACAGCAATTGAATTGGCGCCAGTGGATACTTTTCCCTGAATAAGCGGAAGCATCATCTTTTTATCGCGGATAAAAATATGCGAGCTTAATCCTCCACTCACAAACACTGCTTCAGATTTATTTAATTTTCTGATGTTGGTTCCGCTACTCGCAAAACAAGCTTCGCCACTATCAGCAACCGGCTTATATTTATCAGGAATATTCTGCCATGTTTTTCCGCCATCAAATGTTCTTCCAATATAAAAAAGCTGATTGATCGGGTCGCCGATTACGATTCCGCTTTGATCATTCCAAAATTCCATGGCATCTAAAAACATTCCTATTGTTTTATTTTCAAAAACAATTTTCCAGTTTTCGCCGCCATCATTTGTTCTTAAAATGCAAGCCGGCTCATCAACCGCCATAATCAAGGCCGTTTTTTTATCAAACGCTTCAATGTCCCTGAAATCCGTTTTTTCAAAACCTTTTACAGTCATCCACTTCCAGCTTTTTCCACCGTCAATACTTTTTCCAACAGTTCCATTACTTCCGCTAACCCAAACTACATCATTGTTTACAACACTTAAGCCACGAAAGGAGGACTGAACACTGTCAGTAAGAATTTTTATTTTTTGCGCAAAAGAATTTTGAAAAAAAGTGAAAAGAAAAACTGTATAAAATAATTTTTTCATTGAAAATATATTTGTTTGATAATGAACATCCAATCAAATATACATTTCTAGAGAATTTATAAGAGTAAAAAATGAGGGAGCACTCCTCCTCTTTCATTAATGAGAATAAATTTACGATTCGCGTTCTACAAATTTTTTCAGGCCCGAACCAATAATCTGATTCCATCCTTGTCTGAAATTTTCTTTTGCAAAATCCGGATCCCGGGGAAAAGTTTCTATCCCTTCGTGTGTCAATTTTGTACGCGTATTTTCGCCCTCATCAAATAATTCAAAGGTCAATAATGAATTGCCTTGAAAGCCCTGGAATCGCCATGTGTAAGATAATTTCTTTTCTGGGATCACCTCCATTATTTCGCATAAATGAACATAGATTTTATCTTTTGTACCACCGTTAAAATGAAATTCAAAACCTGGTTCGGGTTTAAAATCAGAGACATCAAAATACCATTGTTTCATTTCTTTTTTATCTGTGATTGCCCGCCATACTTTTTTAACAGGCGCATGATAAATTGCTTCAACAACTACAGGATTTTCTTCCATACTTAAATTATTTATACAGACGAAGATATTATGAAATTTAAAAAACGTCCTTTTTAAAAATCATTTTTGCAAATGCATTTAAAAATTTTGAAAAAGAAAATGTATTGAAAGGAAAGGAAAATTAAACAGAAAAAATTCTTTTGAGAAGGCTTCTCTTTTTTGGTTGAGAATCAAACTCATCAGCTTCATCTTTGTCTTCTTTTTTTGCAACAAAGTTGGTAATTCCATACTGAAGTGCTGTGCCCAAAGCCTTTTTAACGATTCCGGCAGATTTGCCTATGATCATTTTGCGGGAGAAATAACCAGCTCCTAGGCCAACTGCCACTTTCAAAAGATTGTGTTTTAAAGGGGTAGATTCCTGCACTTCGTGCAGTGTATTTTTTAAAATATTAGTTGGTTTTAAATCTTCGAGAAGCAGGTGAAAATGGTCTTTTAAATCCTCTTCCATCACCATTCTTCTTCTTTCCAGTCTTCTAATTGCTGTAGAAAGATCGGTCGTGTTTGCGATTATTTCAAGCTTTTCATCGGCGGTTTCTTCGTTACTCATTTCTTGAAATTTAATCTATTAATTCTTTAATCAACTTATCGCTTATAGGTAGTTTTAATAATTTATCTCTACTGGTAAAAAGGACAAGTCCGATGATAATATAAATTGCAGCCATGATAAAAAATCCCCAAAAAATATTACCAAGCCATCCACCAATCAGTAATCCAAATCCAATGGTAATACAAATTAAAACCACAAATAAAAGAACGATTAATATTATAGAAACGATTAAGGTGGACATAAAAGAAGAAACCTTGTTGATCGCTTTCAGCTTAAATAAATCAAGCCTCGTGTCGCCGTAATCCTTTAGTTTATAAAATAGCTCTTCTACATTGGTCGGTTTATTTTCCATGTTTATTATTTTGTCACCGGACTTTCTTTGTCCTTTCAAACAAATTGAAATAAGCGAAATTACGAGTTAACTGGGTTAGGATTTCTAACATCATTTCTCATTGCGTTCGCCTTTTCCTTTGCCTGGCTAACCATATCTTTTCCTGCTTCTGTTCCTTCAGATACAAGATTAGACAATTTTTGTTTTGCGGCATCAAACTTTTCAGAAACAGTGTCGGAAATATTATTGTATTTGTCCTTTACTGTGCCAGCAAAATCAGAGCCTTTTTCGGCAATTCTTCTTCTGGTTTCTGTGCCTTTTTCAGGTGCGAATAAAATGCCTAAAACTGCTCCTGCTGCTGCACCAGCTAATACGCTTGCGAATACTTTTCCTGCGCCCATAGTTGTAAGTTTAAATTTTATAAATGTTGTTTAAGGTGTAAAGATAAAATACATTGCCAAGAAAAAACAAAAATAAGCGTCAACCTCTGAAACCCTTTGTTGATAAGGTTTCCACGAAATCAGATTTGAGAGTTCATGAATTTTTTTTAGACGCTTTGAGTAAAATTTTGCCCATAATGAGGAAGAATTTAAAATGATTTTGGAGACTGGATGATAAAAACCTAAAAGGAGGACTAAACTTTACTTTTCAAAAGCTGATTTACAAAAAATATTTATTTTTTTGGCATAATATTTTGATAGAGAATTATTTAGAAATATTTGCCCTTTATTTTCAAAATGTTTAAAGTGAAAAACGAAAAAAGAGAAAAGCCGGAAGAACATCTGGAAAAGAAAAATGAAAATAAATTCTCTCATTTTTTCAATAGGTTCTCTGTAATAATTACCAAGGCTACCGGTAGTGCCTACGCTTTTATTGCTGCGTTGGTAATTATCATTGTTTGGGGCGTTACCGGGCCGATCTTTCATTTTTCAGATACCTGGCAATTGGTAATTAATACCGGGACAACGATTGTAACTTTTTTAATGGTTTTCATCATTCAACATTCTCAAAATAAAGACACCACTGCACTTCAGCTAAAATTAAATGAACTGATTGCGGCAAGTAAGGCAAGCAATAAATTAATCAGCGTTGAAGATTTGACGGATGAAGAATTGGAAGTAATGAAAAAATTTTATACACATTTATCAAGCATTACAAAAGCAGAAAAACAAAATAAAATCCATTCTCTTGATGATGAAGAAAAAGAAGTTGCTCTCGAGAGTATTAAAGAAGACAAAAATATCCGGAAAGAAAAAAGCTGAATCATGAATAAATACAAATTAAAAAAACTGTTTCCCTTATGCCTGCTACTCATTGTTATACTAAGCAGTTGCGAAGCAATCGGCACGATTTTCAAAGCCGGCGTATGGGTTGGAATTATAGTAGTTGTTATAATTGTTGTAATTGTCTTTTGGATAATAAGCAAGGTTTCCAAAAAGTAATTAAGGATTGTATATTTAAACTATAATTCCGGAAACAAATGATAAAGAGCCTTTTTAACAAAATAACGACGCGTACAAGAATTGGTTTCCTGGCTGCTTTTTTTCTTTTGTTTGTTTCTTACATTCTTACTTTTGTTTCTACAAAAAAGGTGTCTACCCAGGATTATTGGATGAACCACACGAATGAAGTGATTCATGATCTGGATAATATTGTTGCATTCATTACCAAAGCAGAATCTGAATTCCGAGGCTATCTTATCACGAATGATAAAAGATTATTGTCAGGGTACGATAAAAGCATTCGAAATACTGACAGCACTTTCGCAAAATTGAGAATGCTGACAATTGACAATCATCGTCAACAAAAAAATCTCGATACACTTCATAATTTAATAAACCAAAAATTTCTTTGGATCGAAAATATAATCTCCGTTTTTTCCTCCGGACATGAAATTCCGCCTTCTTTGTTGGAAGGAAAAGAACAGGGCATTACTAAAACAAAAAATATAGAAGCCGAAATTGCTAAGATGAAACTGGAAGAAAATGCATTGTGGAGTGAACGTTCACAAAAAGCTTTGGAATATTCCGGTGTTATCCAGGTATTAAATATTCTGTCAATCATTATTGCAGTTTTTCTTACAATTTATTCGATAGTTGTTTATAATAAAGAGAACAAAGAAAAACTGAAAGCTTCAAAAAAAGCAGAAGAATATAAAATTCAACTACAGGAGCGAGTAAACCAACTTGCCAAGCTAAACACAGAGTTAATAGAATTAAGACGACTGGAAAAATATGTAGTTACTGGCAGAATTGCGCGGGTGATTGCACATGAAGTAAGAAACCCATTAACGAATATTAATCTCGCCTGCGAACAATTGCAATCGGAATTAAACGGCGATGATGGCACTAAAATGTTATTCACAATGATCAGCCGAAATTCAGAACGGATCAATCAATTAGTCAGTGATTTGCTAAACACAACAAGGGTTGCAGAGCTTACTTTTTCGGAAGCTTCAATTAATAACCTGTTAGATGAAGCTGTTGAATTGGCCCACGATAGAATTAAATTGAACCAAATAAAAGTCGTTAAAAATTATGCTCAAAACATACCTCTTATCTCAGTAGATGTTGAAAAGATCAAAATTGCTTTTTTAAATATTATTGTAAATGCGGTAGAAGCAATAACGGAAAATGGAATTATACAAATAAGTACAGAAATGAAAAACGGAAACTGCATTGTGAAAATTTCAGACAATGGAATAGGAATGGCAAAAACCGAAGTTGACAGGTTGTTTGAGCCTTATTTTACAACCAAAGAAAAAGGAAACGGTCTTGGACTTGCTAATTCACAAAATATTATTCTGGGCCATGAGGGAAGCATTTCTGCTGAAAGTGAATATAAAAAAGGAACTACGTTCACGATCATTTTAAAAAATTAAATTAAACCAACAGGCTTGAAATCTTCACACCTGATTTTTTTTTTGTCTTTGCTTTCGAAAATGTTGAAGCCTTTTATAAATTAAATTCTTTTCCGAGTAGGTTGTATCATCTCCCATCAGTATTCCCCATGGTTTCAGGCTTTCGATCTGATCACAAATTATTTTGATAAAGGCAATAGCCGGCACCGATAAAAATAATCCTGAAACCCCAGTCAGCGCGCCGCCAATCACCACTCCAAGAATTGAAATAAGTGCGTTTATACGTAACCGTGATGCCACAATACGTGGCATCAAAAAGTTGGTATCAATAATATGAATGCCATAAAAAATTACAATTATCCAAACAATGTCGCTTGTATTGTCAGAAGTAGTTAATGTAACTAAGACCGTAAAAAGAGTTGCTGTAAACATTCCTATGTATGGAATAATATTTAAAACAGCCGAAAGAACGCCGAAAAAAATCGCATATTTTACGCCAAGTAAAATAAGTCCGAAAGAGTTTGCAAAAGCTACTATTGCCATTTCAATCAATAATCCGACAACATAACTGCGGATCATTATTTTAGATTTATTGATAACACTTTGCACATCATCATTGTATTCTTTTTTAAATACAATGAATAAAAAATTCCGAATATGGAGCCGGTAATACAAAAGTAAAAATGTATAAATGGGCATCAGGAATAAAAGCAACACGGCTTCCGTTATAGAAAAAAAAGTAGTTTTTATATAGCCGGTACCGGAATCTTTTAATTTATCTGCCTGCTCTTGCAGATACTGATTTTGTTCAGAAAAAGAAATGTTGAATTTTGTTTTGATCCAACTTTGTATATCGATAAAATGTTGATTTAGATGTTGTTTAATAGATGGCACATCCTGGATGAAACTTACAATCTGGCTGCTTAAAAAATAAATTATTCCGGCAATAAAACCAATTGAAATAAAAAGTGCAATGAATATCGAAAGTACTTTGCTGAAATGTTTCGATTCAAAAAAAGTTACCAATGGCAAAAGAAGTACGGTAAGCAAAACAGCAAAAGCAAATGGGATTAGAATATTTTGAGCAACATTTATAAAAAAGCAAATAAAAAAAACGATCAGGAATTGAAATCCCAACTTAACATACAACGGAGCCTCATTATCGTATAATTTCATCTTGATTAAATTAAAAAATCAAAAAAACCTCATGCAAAAATGTATGAGGTTTCTGTTCAATTTGGAATGAAAAATTCAGAGATTTTGAATCCAACTGATTACCTGATCTTTTGTTTTTCCAAGTTTTTGTTGCAACCGGCCAACCAGTTCATCATCTTTTCCTTCTTCGTGTTTTAAATCGTCATCAGTCAGATCGCCATAGGCTTGCTTCATTTTCCCCTTCATTTCATTCCAATTTCCGTTCAATTTTAACTTCCAGTCTTCCATAACGTTTAATTTTTAGAGTTAAAAAATCAGGCTACTCTTATTATTTTTAAAAGAATTGCGATTACAGCAATCACTAATAAAATGTGAATAAGGCCTCCTGTATAAAATCCACCTAAAAAAGAGATGGCCCATATAATTATGAGAACCACCGCTATAAGATACAATAGATTTCCCATGTTCATTTGATTTAAAGATTAAAGAATTATTTTACAAAACAGTAAAGCGACAAATTATGTGAATTTGAATTTTTAAATCAGGCTCTTCGAATAACTCCTAAAATGATGGCAATCACCGCAATCACCAGGAGAATGTGAATCAAGCCACCGCTAACATGATAAACTAAAAAAGAAATCACCCAGATAATTACCAGAATTACTGCGATGATGTATAAAATGCTTCTCATTTTTTTACGATTTAAAATTAAAAATAGATTTACACTATTTCATTATTCAAAACTTTGCCAAAATATATTTTTTATAAAAAAATTCCGCTTTGGCTATAATGTATTCAATAAGAAAGGGTTTTAAATATCAGATGACAGTTATGCTTGGGGAATTCCCTCCACGAAATGAGCATTTTTTTAATATCTTATTATCAATAAAGGAAATTCTTATAAAAAAAAATCCAAGCTTCTTGATTATCAAAATTTTAATTTTTTTTAGAAATCTGCTAATTGCTTTTGCTTTAACTTTATTACAATTGACAGATAAAGTAATCTAAATGCATTTAAAACAAAACTTTTCTAAATCACTTTTAATAGTTAAAGATGTTTTTAAAGAATTTTCAGCAGATAATATTGTAAAATACAGCGCATCACTTGCTTATTATACTGTATTTTCTATCGCGCCATTATTAATTGTTATTACCACTTCATTTGGATTTCTTTTTGGCAATGAAGCCATGCAGGGACGGGTTTACGAGCAATTAAATAATTTTGTAGGAAGCGAAGCCGCCATTCAAATTCAGGATATTATCAAAAATATTCACCTCAGCAGAAATAGCTTTTTTGCAACCGTTATCAGTCTTATTATTTTACTAATTGGCGCAACAAGCATTTTTGGGGAAATACAAGATTCTATCAATAAAATTTGGGGATTAAGAATGAAGAAACATAAAGTTTGGTGGAAATTAATTCTTACGCGGTTGCTTTCATTCTCCCTAATCTTAAGTATCGGAATTATTATGATCTTCACTCTTTTATTGAACGCAGCAGTTGCTGCATTTGGAAAATTTATTGGAAAATTCATTAATAATTATAGCATCTATTTCATTCAAATTACGGATAGCGTTCTATCTTTTGTGATCGTTGCTTTTTTGTTTGCACTGATTTTTAAAATATTACCAGATGCAAAAATTGGTTGGAAAGATGTTCTATTTGGCGGATTTTTTACAGCGATATTTTTTACCATCGGAAAAATGGGGATTAGTTTTTATGTAAGTGTTAGCAACATTACTTCTCTTTATGGCGCCGCCGGTTCCATAATTATTTTAATGGTATGGGTTTATTATAGCTCAATAATTTTGTATCTTGGTGCTGAATTCACCAAGGTTTACGCTAAATTGTATGGAAAAAATATTTCGCCAAATGAATATGCCGAGTGGGTGAAGATTGAAAAAAAAACTGTTTCAGTTCCCGAATTAAAAAACAAAGATTTAAGTTAACTTTGCAAGCCCAAACGCTTATTTTACAAATATGAATAAAAAAATATTGATCATTGATGATGATTTCGACATGTGCGTTTTATTAAGCCGTTTCCTTAATAAAAAGGGGTATAGTACAGAGGTAGCACATAACGGATCTAAAGGATTGGCAAAATTTAATGAGTTCCATTTTGATATTGTTCTTTGCGATTTCCGTCTTGGCGATAAAGATGGGAAAGATGTTTTGACAAAAATAAAAGAAGTAAAACCCAAAACAATTGTTATCATTATCACCGGGTACTCTGATATAAAAACCGCCGTTGATGTTATTAAACTCGGCGCTTTTGATTACATTACCAAACCGCTGATTCCGGACGAAGTGATTAATGTAATTGAAAAAGCACTGGCAAATCCGGTTACTGATGTTCCTGCCCAAACAACTAGACCTGCAAACGGCGCACAAAACAAAAGGATCTATGAACTGTCTCTCAATAATGAATATTTGATTGGACAGGATGGCGAAACAGCTAAAATTTACAGACAAATAGAAATTGTAGCACCTACCAATTACAGCGTTATTTTATATGGCGAAAGTGGAACAGGAAAAGAAGTAATTGCAAAAACAATTCATGAAGCAAGTAACAGAAAAGGAAGGCCTTTCATCGCAATGGATTGTGGAACGTTATCAAAAGAATTATCCGGAAGCGAATTATTTGGCCACGTGAAAGGGGCGTTTACAGGCGCTGTTACTGATAAGGAAGGCCATTTTGAAATGGCAAATGGCGGCACATTATTTTTAGATGAAGTTTCCAATCTTCCAAAAGATGTGCAGGCTTCTTTGCTTCGCGTAATCCAGGAAAGAAAATATAAAAGAGTTGGCGGCACCAAAGAAATGGATGTTGATGTAAGAATTATTGTTGCATCGAATGAAAATTTACAGGACGCATATCAGAAAGGAAAATTTCGTGAAGATTTGTATCACCGGTTCAATGAGTTTTCGATTAATCTTCCCGCGTTGCGAAACAGGAAAGGCGATATTCCGCTTTTTGCACAATTTTTTCTTGACCGAACCAACGCAGAATTGCAAAAAAATATTGAAGGATACGAAGAAGATGTTGAAGAAATGTTTTTAAATTATGCGTGGCCAGGGAATTTAAGAGAATTCAGAAATGTAGTTCGCCGTGCAGTTTTGCTTACTCCTTCAGGAAAGATAAATTCAAAAGTTTTGCCGTGGGAAATTACACAGGCCACTGCACAAAACGAATATCATACCAACGGTGTAGAAAATAATCCAGCCGCTTCTAACTCCCAGGTGAAAGAAGTGGATCTGAAAGACGCCGCAGCAAAAGCAGAGTACGAAACGATCATGAATGTTTTAAAAGAAGTTAATTTCAATAAAACAAAAGCTGCTGAGATTTTAAAAATTGATCGTAAAACGTTGTATAATAAAATTAAGATTTACGAGTCGCTGTAACGGTGATCAGTCGCCGTTGGCCACTTTCTTATTAATTTCCGGTATGCAATTTGTTTTTTCTTTTTAAAGAAAATTCAAATAAATCCTTATGGCTTATTTTAAACACGATCAAAAAATTGAAATGACAACGTTATCAGCTATTTTGGAAAAATTGCGTCTCAAAAAAATTGACAACGAATTCAAAATAACTCCCCAAGGATTTACAGCGGAGAACAGCAAATTTTATCAACCCCAAGACTTAAAAATTATCCGTACTTACCGTTTCGAAGGCGAATCAAACCCAGATGATAACACCGCCATTTATATAATCCAGGCCAATGATGGACTTATTGGTTATAGTATGGATGCCTACGGAGCCTATAGTGATCATGATGCAGAATATGATGATTTTTTAAGAAACATCCCGGTTGAAGAAAAAGCAGAAGATCTTGTGTTTTAGCTAAAATAAAAAATCAAATCATCAAAATTTGTTTAGTTACTGTGGGAAGAAAAGAGGAATTAGAAATACAAACTCTCAAAATTTGTTTGTTCACTGCAATTGATTTCAGGCATACATTCCCCTGATAAGTTCATTATTTTTCTCCATGATCACTTTACGTCTCAGGCTGAGTTTCGGAGTCATTTCGCCGGTTTCAATTGTCCATTCATGCGGAAGTAATTCAAATTTTTTTATTTGCTCCACATGATTGAAATATTGACTGAAACTCTCTATTTCATGTTTATAAAGATCTTTTATTGAAGCATCTCCCACCATTTTTTCATTGTCGCTGCTATCAATATTATTTTGATCACACCATGTTTTTAAATTACTAAAAGCCGGAACAATCAAAGCACTTACAAATTTTTCGCCTGCGCCAATTACTATAATATTTTCTATGAATTTTGATTCCTTCAATTTATTTTCAATGGCTACCGGCGCTACATATTTTCCACCGGAGGTTTTGAAAATTTCCTTTTTTCGATCGGTTATTTTCAAAAATTTATTGTCTATTAGCGTTCCAATATCTCCCGTTTTAAACCACTCTCCTTCCATTGCTTCGGCAGTAAGTTCGGGATGTTTGTAATAGCCCATCATGATGTTTGGCCCTTTGCACAAAATTTCACCATCATCTGCAATTTTCACTTCGACATTTCTAATTAGAGGGCCTACTGTTCCAAACATTCTTCCTTCTTCTTCAAAACGATTCACTGAGATAACCGGCGAAGTTTCTGTAAGTCCATAACCTTCCATTATGGGAATGTTAGCCGCTGTAAAAATGCGTAAAAGTCTCACCTGACAAGCCGCGCCACCACTAATGATACAAATAATATTACCTCCAAGTGCTTCGCGCCATTTATTGAAAATGATTTTATTAGCAATTGATAATTGAAGATTATAAAAAAAACCCTGCTTTTTATTAATCTCAAATTTTGAAGCCAGATCGTGCGCCCAAAAAAATAACTTCCGTTTTAAACCTTTTAACTCATCGCCTTTCTGCATTATTTTTTCATACACTTTTTCGAGTAATCGCGGCACGGTTGTAAACAAATCCGGTTTCACTTCTTTTAAATTCTGAGGAATAGTTTCAATGCTTTCAGCAAAAAAGATCGACGTTCCTTTGAAGAGATAAAGAAAGCTGATCATTCGCTCAAAAATATGATTGAGTGGCAAAAAACTCAAGGCTTTTAAATTTTCACCAGGGGGAAAAGAAGGCAGGCTATCAAGCACATTACTCAAAATATTTTTGTGTGAAAGCATCACGCCTTTCGGCGTCCCGGTTGTTCCCGAAGTGTAAATGATTGTAACAAGATCTTCGTTTTTTATTTTATCTGAAATAGCTTTTATTCCACTCAAAATATTTTCAGTTAGTGGCAATAACATTTCTTTCCAATGCTTTACTCCTTCGACTTTTTCAAAAGAAATAATTTCTTTAAGTCGCGGAAGATTCGCTTTTATTACTTTTGTCTTTTCAAATAAAATCTCATCGTTTACAAAAATTATTTTTACATCCGAGTCTTTTAAAATAAACTCCAGATCAATTTCACTCACCGTTGGATAAATTGGAATAAGGACAGCCCCAATCTGCTGAACAGCCAGATCCAATATTGTCCATTCAACCCGGTTTTTAGAAATTACAGCTACTTTATCGCGGCCATTAATCGTATAGTCACCAGGACCAATTCCTGCATACAATAACCCTGAACTTAATTTATTTACAATTTCAGAAACCTCTACCGTCGTGTATTCCTTCCAGTCATTATTCTCTTTTCCGGCCAGCATCGTCCGGTGCGGAGCATTTTTTAAATGCAGATCAATACAATCGAATAATCGTGTAGGTTCCAACATAATTTCACTTTAAAAATTCAATCTTTCTTCCTCTTATTTTACGTCTGAAGAAATTCTAAATTAAACAATTAAATAAATAAAATGTTGCCGAAAAATATTTGTGGAGAAAATTTCGAAAAATCAATCAATGATAATATTGACCTTCAGGCATTTTGAAAGTCCTTCCGTTTTGAAATTTCTTTAGCGCCTCCGTTTCTGAGGGATGATTGCCTGTCCAGTTTTGATAAGCGGCAAGATTTTGCGAAGCGCCAAATATCCATTGATTGTATGCCGGAAATAACCCTTCCTGCAGCAAATGTTCCTGCAATTCAAAAAGCTTGAATGGAAATTTTTTCGCGTAATTTTTATTCCACTCAAGGATAAATCGCGTCCTGATCATCGTGAGCGTTTCGGGGTTTATGCCTCGGATCACAACAGGGTTTTGTTTATTCATACAAGTGAGAAATGCGACTTCAAAAGCACTCTTGTCGTTCGTATTTTTTAAAAGATCAGGATCAGCAAAAAGCTTTTTATATGCACTCAGCAAAATATCTTTTACTTCTGCAGTATGTGAAGTGAATGATTCAATATTTACAAAGATTTCTCCATAAAGAAGACTCCAAACATTTTCATTTTTATAAAAATAATATTTACAGGCATTATAATAATTGTTCCCGTACGATGGATCTGATTCGATTCCTTTTTCCCAAAATTTTATGGCTGCCGGATCATGATTACTCAAAAGAAGTTCACCGTAATCATTATACAGGCCTCCACTTTTGGGAAATTCTTTTATCGCTTGTTTGTAAATTTTTTCCGCTTCTTTGCCTTGGTTCAAAGCTCTGTAAATAGTAGCAGTTATTTGGTATGTTTGATCATCTGCAATTTGGTTGTCTATTAAAGGTTTGATAGTAGTCAGCGCCTTTTGATTTTCTTTTTGTAAATAATAAGTTAGCGCAAGATCTTTAATAACTGAAGCGTCCTTTGGATTCTGTTGCAAAGCCCTGGTAAGGATAAGTGTGGCATTTGCGTAATCGCCCTGGCGCATAAACGCTTTTGCATTTTCATGAAGCTGATCCACATCATCCTGCGCGACAACACCTATCGTTAGTGAGCAAAAAATAATTGCGAATAGAAATTTTTTCATCCGGTAAAGATAAAATACTTTGTCACCTGAAATCTTTATAAAAACAAAAAATTATGGTTGTCTTGAAAAATAAAATCTACCGAGAAAATAGAATTAGAAAAGAAAATCTATAATAATTTACGCAACAGGATGGGGCCTGTAATAAAAATCCAAAGCAGGCTTCTGAAAGAAAAAATCAAACGTTGATTGCATAAAAAAATAAAATGGCCAGAATTTCACAGATTGTGCAAATAAGAATTCCTCTGTAAGCCATTCTTTCATCGCTTGTCTGATTCGTTACTTTCGTTTCTTTCATTTTTTAAATTTTTATTTATTGAAGTGGGCACAAAAATAAAGCTAAAAAGTTTAAAACAAAAAAGGAAAAAAGAAATCGGGAAAATAATTGATAAGGTGCAATCTCATTTATAACAAAGAAGCTTTTAATCCGTAATTATTTTTTGCGCTTTCAGATAATAGTCTAAATTTATTCTTTTTTACCCTCTTGAATTTTTTACCATCTTTTACACTGTTCAAAAAAATCCAACATTCTGCTTGCTAATTTTATAAGAAATATTCTTATTATTTTATCAACTAAATACATTTATGAATACAGATAATCCGGTTACGATTGATAAATCAAAAATTCCACTAAAAAGAAACCTCAGTTTAACAACAGGAATTTTAATGGTTGCCGGAATTGTTATTGGTTCCGGGGTGTTTAAAAAAATAGCTCCAATGTCAGCCGCATTAATGGACAGAAATTATATTCTGCTTGCCTGGTTGCTCGCAGGGATTATATCTCTATTTGGTGCTTTCACGATTGCCGGCCTTGCAACTTTGACTGATGAATCAGGCGGTGTTTATGAATATCTTCGTCTTGCCTTTGGCAACTTCTTTTCTTTCATTTCCGGCTGGACAGCCTTTTTCATTGCCGGCGGCGGCTCTACTGCAGCTCTTGCATTTATATTTGCCCAATCAGTAAATTATCTTGTTCCTTTGCCGGATCTTTTGGCTTCCTGGCAAAATATTTCCATCGGGGATTTTGTATTTCCATTTGCAAGCTCGGGCGTGAAAATGTTAGCCGTACTTTCTATCATCATTCTCACCTGGATGAACATACTCGGCGCAAAAAAAGGTGGCGCCCTCAACAATGTGCTAACGGGTGCTAAGATCTTAGGAATCGTTTTGTTGATCGTGGCTGGATTATCTTTTAAACATGCCTGGTCTTTTACGGATTCCGTGATTACTTCAAATGTAAACACCAATATTTTCAGCGCTGTTTTGGTGGCCATGCTCAGCGCTTTCTGGGCTTATGACGGGTGGTTTCTTGTCGGCAATATCAGTGGCGAAATAAAAAATCCGAAAAAAAACGTCCCCATTTCTCTTGTTGCTGGCGTAGGTATTTGCATTATTTTATACCTTATGACAAATGATGCTTTCATGCATGTTTTGCCTTTATCAAAATTGGCAAGTATAGGCCCCGATGGCATTGCAGCGCTTGAAGTAGCGCGGGCCATTTCCGGGAATGCCGGCCTTATCGCTATTGCAGTGCTCATTGTCATTTGCACCTTTGGCGCACTGAATGCAGTGATTATAACTTATCCAAGATTGTATTATCGTATGGCTCAGGAAAAGTTTTTTCCTAAAAGCTTTTCATTCGTTCATCCCCGTTTTCGCACGCCTTATTTAGGATTGATCTATGCTGGCGTTTGGAGTTGTGTTTTAGTAATATCTGGAACATTTGATGTGCTTACCAACATGATTATTTTTACCGAATTTTTCTTTACCGCATTATTTGGTATTGCATTAATAAAAATGAAAAAAAAAGGAAAAATTACGGCAAGGGTAATTCTTTATCCATTGTCTCCAATCATCCTTATTTTATTTTCAGTTGCACTTGTCATCAATACATTTATTGTGCAGCCAGTTCAGTCTGTAATTGGTTTATTATTTATACTGAGTGGCATTCCGGTTTATTTTTATTATAAAAAAAGAAAGAAAATTGTAGAACCTGAGGATAGTAAAGAAATGGCTTTAATGTGATGGGAGAATTGTGAATTTAATAATGCTTTCATGCGGGCGCAGGCAAACAAATTTGGTGAATTTCTATTTCTTAAATTGAGCATTTACTCAAAACCATTGAAATATGGGCAATACAAAAACAAATGAAGGTTTAAAACGTGTAATAGGTTTACCTGGATTTGCGCTTAACATTCTCAACAATACTATTGGCGCAGGCATTTTTGCACTTCCTGCAATTGTAAGTATTGCACTTGGTGGTTTCGCAATTTTTGGCTATTTATTTTGTGGAATTATGATGGCAGCTATCATGCTTTGCTATGCAGAAATTGGCAGTCGCGTCACCTCTTCGGGCGGCAGCTATGCTTATGTGGAAGCCGCGTTTGGTGACTTTGCAGGATTTGTTATTAACTGGCTTTTCTTTTTCGGATTTGGTATTTTAAGCGATGCTGCTATTATTAATATTGTTGCCGATTCATTGGCTGTCATTTTCCCGGTTTTCAAAAGCTTAGAAGCGCGTGTTTTGTTATTTTTTATATTGATTGGATTTATGGTTTTGATAAATATCAAAGGCGCAAAACAAGGAGTTGGTTTTGTAAAATTCATAACAATCCTCAAACTGTTGCCGTTGATTGCTATAATTATTTTGGGCTTTAGTCACATTAAAACTGATAATCTGCATTGGAAAGAATTACCCTCTTTCAACACATTTGGAAATACGATTCTTCTTTTATTTTTTGCCTTTGCTGGTTTTGAAACAGCACTAAATGTGAGCGGTGAAATAAAAAATCTTAAACGCACGGTGCCACTTGGTATTTTGGTTGCAGGCGTGTCAGTGCTGATCATTTATTTATCGCTGCAAACGGTAACACAAGGAATTTTGGGGGCGAATATGGAAACAGTCAAAGACGCGCCCTTAGCAGCCGTTGCCGAAAAAATTATCGGCCCGGTCGGAGGCATTATTTTGCTGATTGCTGCCGCTATTTCCTGTTTTGGGAATGTAAGTGGCGATGTGCTTTTAACCCCGCGTCTATTGTTTGCCGGAGCAAATGATGGCTTGTTTCCAAAGTTTTTGAATAAGGTGCATCCCAAATATGCCACACCCTCTTTAGCCATAATTACTTATGCTGCATTGATCTTTATTCTTTCAGTTTCCGGCGGGTTTAAGCAACTGGCAATTCTTGCCAGTGCTGCGATTTTGATCATTTATCTTGCTGTGATTTTAGCCACAATTAAATTAAGAAGCAAGAAACAAGATGTTGCTGAAAAAACATTCAAAATGCCCGGAGGTTTAATCATTCCTGTTATCGGAATTGCCACCATCATATGGTTGTTAACCAGTTTAAGTAAATGGGAAATCGGGTCAACAATGATTTTTATAGCGGTGATCTCCGTGATTTATTTTGTTATGAAGAAATATAAAAAGAGAAAAACAAATTAAACTGAGATGAAGAAAACGGATAAATAATAGTTATAAAAACATTTAAAATAATCCGTTCAAAAAAAACAATGGCTGGTTATCCTTCCGATGAATAATAGGTTTAAGCAAAACAAAATAGGAATCGGTAAAATTTATTTGTTTACTGCAAACCTTTAGCCATCCTGCTTTTTCTTTTTAAACATCCTTGAAATATACCCACCGGCTTTGTTTACAACCTGCACCTGATCGGCCAACGCATCAAGAATAAAATTATCAGAATGTTCTTTTTCTTTCAAAATACTATCGCCATTTAATTGTTTTGGATAAATAATAATGTAACTGTTATGAATAAAGTATTTGGATAAATAATACGGAAGCCTTTCCAGATTTTCGTCATAAGAAATATGCCCTTTTCGCGAAGAAACAATTACAAAAAAATCGTTCGGTTTTAACTCTCTGCTCAGGATCAGAAAATCTTCCCAATTGCTAAATTCATTGTAAGTTGCCGGCACCGGGCTTGCCGAATGAGAATTAAGTTTTCTTAAATCCCTAATTGTTCCCTCCGATGCAAAAAAATGAAACGACAATCCGCCGGTTTTTGCAATTGTTGATATTCTTATAAACCAATGATTAAATCCCGGTTCTTTTTCTGCACCAAGCGTTATCACCACAACCATCCGGTTCAATGTATTAAAAGGTTGTACATTTTTATAAATAAAAATTGTTTCGCCCGTTTTACTTAAAATATTCTCTGTTATCGGCCCTAAAAAATCTTTTTGATTGGCATTTTTATGAAGGCCAATTAACACATCCGTGATATTTTGTTCTTTGATGGTATAGATAATTGCATTGCTGATATTTAAGTCGTAGCGCGTTAATGGAATGAGCGTATCTTCCGTTGCCGCAGCGTGGTTCAGCGCTTTCTGCATCATTTTTTTTCCGCTCGCCTGCGATGTTTCATCATTATTATCGTCACTGATAATTGTCAATGCATAGACAGGAACATCATTTTTTTTCGGCTTCATCATCAACCCAAAATCTACCATTTCTGTTACCGTGTCCGGATAAGCCAGCGTAATCAGGATCTTCTCTTTGGTTTCATCAATTTTTTCCTCACCCTCTTCTTTCTCTGCTAATTTTGCCGCAGCTTTTTCTACAACAAACGAACTGATTGCACAACTGATCAATATCAATAAAATGGTTCCGTTCAGAATATCTTCGTCGAGCAAGCGAATCGGTTCACCACCAGGCGTTTCACCAATGATAATATTGTAACCAACCAAGATAATCGCCAAAGTAGCCGCCGCATGTGAAGTGCTCAAACCGAAAATCATCCTTCCTTCTTCCGGTAACAATTTAAAAGATTTTTGCGTGATCCAGGCGGCAATAAATTTAGTCGTAATAGCCACTGCAACAATTACCCCAGCAACTCTCAATGCGCCCCAGCCATTAAAAAGTACATTAAAATTTACCAGCATTCCCACGCCAATTAAAAAAAACGGAATGAATAAAGCGTTCCCTACAAAATCAATCCGGTTCATCAGTGGCGAAGAATGTGGAATAAAATTATTAAGAACGAGACCGGCAAAAAATGCACCAATGATCGCTTCTATCCCTGCAGCTTCTGCTAAAAAAGACGCGAGAAAAACAATCGCCAAAACAAAAATATATTGAGAAACACTGTCTTCGTAATGTTTAAAAAACCAGCGGATAATAATGGGGAAAACAAAGAAAACAATCCCAACAAAAACTAACGTAGAAATGCCGAGAGTTATCCAAAATGTTGAAGTTACTTCCCCTTTTGTCATTCCTGCAATCACTGCAAGAATCAATAAAGCAAGAATGTCTGTGATCATCGTGCCTCCTACGGTTAAAGCAACAGCGCGGTTTCTGGACACACCATACTTACTTGCTATAGGATAAGAAACGAGCGTATGCGTAGAAAACATACTGGCCAATAAAATAGAAGAAAGCCATCCATAACCTAAGATATAATAACTGGCAAGCGTTCCGCAAATCAGTGGAAGCGTAAAGGTGATCAAACCATAAAAAATAATCTTCTTCCGGTTTTTTTTAAATTCAGAAATATCAATTTCAAGGCCCGCAAGAAACATGATGTATAAAAGCCCAACTGTGCCGAAAAGCACGATGCTGCTGTCTCTGCGCAATAAATTTAAGGCATAGGGACCTACAGCCACACCCGCAAGAATAAGCCCAATGATATACGGAACTTTTATTTTTCTCAATAAAATAGGCGCAAAAAGTATAATGAATAAAACCAATGAAAAGATGATCACCGGATTACTCAAAGGCAACGAAAAATTTAAATCAGTCAATAAAATCATACAACGAATTAAGATTATTAAATAAAAGTTGCTTTACTGTTTTCTCAATCTTAATGAATATAGAATATGGCATCCACTCGCCTGGATAATTTCTCTTTCGCCTTCCATTTCTTTTTCATTCTTTTGTTGCAAACGAACAACTATTGCTGCGTTTGTTTCTGTCGAATCCTGTTGCACATTGAGTCTCAGCAGATTTTCAACATACGATCCGGTATACGTTCTTAATAATTTATCGTGGCTTGTGGCGCTCACGATCACTGTATTTCCCTCAAATGAAAAAACCCATTGTTCACTTTTTATATCGCCAACCGCCGAACCTGGGCAGTTTGTTTCGGTGCATTGCATATCCACCATCCACGTCCCGGGAATTTTTTGATGTTCCCGATACAAACTGTCATTCACCACACTGGTCGTACTGTCTATCAATTTTTTTCGTGCATTCAACTGCTGTTCTTTGATAACCAGCGATTGCTCTTTTAAATTCAGCTCCTGTTCTTTCTGATTAAGCTCGTTCATTTTTTTGTCTAATTCTATTTCGCGTTGACGCAAGCCACAACCAGATATAAAAATCATTCCTGTTAATAAAAAGATCCATTTCATATTTCAATGATTTGAGAATTTCAAGATAGAATATTTTAGGGAATAACGAGGATAAGTAAACCAGAAATATTATTCACGGGATAAACAGGGAAGTAAAATGCAGATTGAGAAAAAAAGAAAAAGGCCAATCTTTCTTAACCTAACAATGGTATTGAGATAAATAAAATAACAATTTTAAAGTTAGTATTTTAATGTTCTGTAATAAAACAGTTTATGGTTAGCCAGTTCATGGCCTTTGATAGCAGCTTTCGTCCACTATTGCCTGCGAAGGCTCGCAGATAGCAGAAGATGAACCCTGAATCGAATTAAGAAAAAATGTACCCTTTAACCCCGCAGAATCCAACCGGATCGCTGCTGTTTTTCGATGAAATGTAGTTTTTTAAATTTTTTATTTATTTATGCCGCCATTTTTTTGCATTCAGCCGCGCATTGTTTGCAGGCTTCCGTACATTCTTTGCAATGTTCATTTTTATGTTTGGAACATTCTGCGGCGCAGGCATCGCAAACAGTTGCACAAATTTTGCAAACATCTTTTGCCTTATCGCTTCCGAGGCTCATTAGTTGCGCGGATGCATAACAAAGTGCGGAGCATTCCATGTCGAGCTGGATACATTTTGACATCATTTTTATATCCGGTTCCTTTGTGCAGGATGATGCGCAATGATTGCAAACGGATGCGCATGTCAAGCACGCTTGAATGCAGGTTTGATAAGTATGATAATCTTTCATTGTTTTTATTTTTCAAAATAAACTAGAAGAAGTTTAGAAAAATTTTGGTATCAATAATTATTCCAGCAGCGATACTTGTGAATCTTAAGATGCAGTAAACAAATAAATAATGAAGATTTTTATTTACATAAACAAAAAGCAATAAATTTATTTGTATTCCTTTTTCCGGTAAACAAAGAAGCAATGAAGATTTCGTTTTATGCACTCATTCTAAACATCTAAACCCTTCTAAACGGGTATTATAAAGATTCCATGATTTTTTTTGTACTTTCAAAGTCTGTATGCTGAAATGCCTGGATACCCACTTTTTTTGCGGCTTCCACAAGCATAATGCGATCATCAAAATAAATACATTCTTCAGGCCTGGCCTGCGCAATTCCTAATGCAAGCAAAAAAATTCCAGGATCCGGTTTGCGCATTCCAACCTCGCAAGAAGAAACAAACGCGTCAAAGAAATCATGCAATTTAAATTTATTGATCCTGTATTCATTCAGTTCACGAGGTTCATTATTTATCGAAATGACTTTTACATTTTCATGCTTTTTTTTCCAATCGATCAACCATGGAAGAGTTTTTGGAAGCTGAAGAGATTGAGCAAACATAAAAGATTTAAATTCTTGGCGCGAAAAGTTTCTTTTCTCTTTGAAGACAACTGTATCCAGATAATCATCTAGAGAGATTTTACCCATTTCATAAACATTAAAAATAAAATCGTGCAGCAGATCCATTTCCTCATAATCAATATTGAATTTTTTTGCAGCTGCCATTCTCGATTCGTGGCCCCAACCATTTGTAAGCAGCACTCCCCCTATATCTGAGAATAAAATCCGAATTGGTTTGTTCATATTTTTTCCTTGTAATACAAAAATTTATTTTCTCACTTAACGCGATAACTTTATGAAAAGAAAATGTTTTTTTAACCTCGCGAATTAAAGTATTTCATTTTGAATTTCTAATTGCCTTACTTTTTCTAAACGCCTTCTATGCCTTTCTGCACCAATATATTTTGCATTTAAAAAAGCCAGCACAAGTTCTTCTGCCGCGGCAAAAGCTGTTACTCTGCCACCCAGACAAATGAGATTCATATCGTCATCTTCAACACCCTGGTGGGCTGAAAAATATTCATGGATCAAAGCAGCTCTCACTCCGGCGATTTTACACGCCGCTACTGACGCACCTACTCCGCTTCCGCAAATCGCAACGCCTCTTTCCACTTCTTTTGCAGCAACTGCTTTTGCAAGCGGAATTACAAAATCCGGATAATCATCGGCAGCGTTTAATTCAAAAGCGCCAAAGTCTTTCACCTCATATCCATGTTCCTGCAAAAAAGTTAGCAAAATATTTTTCAGCTCAAATCCGCCGTGGTCGCAGGCTATACCAATTTTTTGTGTAATCATTTTTTAAAACGTTTTGATGTTATAATTTTTCCGTTCGCCTCACTTCTTCTTTTCTGGCGTTAAAAGTAAAGTGTTTAAAAATAACAAACCAACGGTTATAAATTTTAAAAAGCAATTCACATTTGTGTATAAGTTTTAAGATGTTAATTGAATTCCCATTTCTTTTTATAATACTTTAGTTGAAGAAAATTAATTATTCATTTACTATTATTATTTTAATGAATTATTCTGAAATTTCTTTACCTCATTTAACCAAAATTTCGCATCATGGTTTCTGCACACTATACCAAAATAAAACTACCTCAGAAAAGTCTTTGCATGCTGCCGTGCCGATAAAAGCAGAAACCGTTTTTGCAACCTTTGAAGCAGCCACTGTTATAACATATCCTAACAAATTTACCGTCCAGGTGAATGAGCATTCTCACATTATTTTAAGCCCTGAGGTTTTACAATTTATCAATCACTCATGCGATCCAAACATTTTTTTTAATACAACCACCTTTGAAATTATGGCACTTCGAAATATTGCACGAGGTGATGAATTTACATTTTTTTATCCGTCAACAGAATGGTTGATGGATGCACCATTCAATTGTTTTTGCGGAGCAGAAAATTGTCTTCATAGAATACAGGGAGCCTCTTTTCTTACCACTGAAAGCATTGCCAGATATAGGTTTACAGATTTTATTTTACAAAAATTAACCAGTGCACATCTTCAAATCGTGTAACTTTTTTTAACACTGATACTAAAATTATGAAACAACTTCCGGATGATATTTTTGTTTGGGTACTGGCTCCTTATGTGAAAACCAATAATGAAAATCTGGATTATTATTATGACTACACACAAAGTATTGAAGAATATTCAAAGGCATTCAACGAATTAAATATTGAATGGAAATGGCAGGAAATAACCAATCAAAATTATAAGTGGATCATCGATACAATTGCTGAGGAATCATTAACAGAAAACATTGTTGTGATCAATCTTTGCGACGGCGATGAAATTAATAATGCGCCTGGAGTAAAGGTGATAAATTATCTTAAAAAAAGTGGTTTATGTTTTACCGGAGCAGACGAATATTTTTATAAAATCACAACTTCTAAAATAAGAATGAAAGAAGTTTTTGATTCAAAAAATATTCCGACAGCGCCCTGGAAAATTATTAGCGATAAGAATATAAATGATTCAAAAATTTTTAAAGAATTGGGAAATCCGGTGATCGTAAAACCAGCAATTTCCGGAGGAAGCCTTGGTGTTGGAATTCATTCCGTTGTAAAAAATAATAATCAGCTTAAAGCTCAATTTGAAAAATTACAGGAAGGATACCATGGATGGAATTTAGTGGATGGCGGCGTGATTGCAGAACAGTTTATTGAAGGGCCAGAATTTACTACGCTCATTGTTGGCAATAGCTTTCATCCAAGGAATTGCAAAATTTATTTGCCGGTAGAAAGGGTTTTCAATCCATCTCTTCCTGCGCATGAAAAATTTCTTTCTTTCGACCGTCTTTGGGAAATGTATGAAGAAGAATCGCCAGTAAATAATGACGAAGATTTTTACAATTATCAAACACCCGAAAATTGTTTTTTGCAAAATATTTGTCAGTTAAGTTTTGAAGCTTACAGAGCGGTAAGAGGAAAAGGATATTGCAGGGTAGATTTAAGAATGGACAGGAAAACACGCCAATTATTTGTGCTGGAGGTAAATGCGCAATGTGGATTATCAGAAGATGAAAATTTTACTTCCATCGGTGCAATTTTGCGTCTTTCGGGCAATTCTTTTGCATCATTGATCATAGAAATAATCACAGATTCACTTGCACAAAAATCAATTCAAAAAAGTAATTTAGCAACTCAATTGCAACTTATTTAATTTTAAATTTTTTTAGAAAATCTTATCCTCTTCTTTATGAAAAAAGTTTGCGTTTTGCAAGCGGATTATTCCACTTCAAATGTGGATTATAAAAATTATGATCCGCCAAGATGCTTGTCCACTTTGCTTCCTGGCTGTAAAGTTGATCATGTGTTTTTGAACAAACTGACTACTTATCAGCAATTAAAAATTCTCAAAAAGAATAAATATGATGTGTTTGTAAATCTTTGCGAAGGTTATCTTGATTGGTCAGTTCCTTCTATCGATGTAATTCATTCTCTTGAACTATTGAACCTGCCTTACACAGGGCCAAATTCTATTCTTTATGATCCGCCAAAAACATTAATGAAATATGTAGCATTTTGTTGCGGCGTAAAAACCCCGGCCTTTGTAAATATTTTTGAAGAAAATCTTTGTGAGGATATTGTATCAAATTTAAAATTTCCGCTTTTCCTAAAACCTGCAAAAGCCGGGGATAGTTTGGGAATAGATGAAAAATCTTTAGTATATGATACAGATGAATTTTTAAATCAAAGTAAAATTTTATTGAAAGAATATGAAGAAATTTTAGTGGAAGAATATATTGATGGACGAGAATTTACGGTACTGGTTGCGGCGAATGCCGGAACAGAAAACTATTGTACGGTTTATAATCCTTTGGAGTTTGTTTTTCCTAAAGAGAAAAAATTTAAAACCTATTCACTTAAAACTTCAGAGCTGCATGAGGAATGTAACGTTCCATGCACAGACGAAAATCTTTCAAAGAAGCTAAGATCTGCCGCAGGAAAGATTTTTAAAGAATTTAACGGCGTCGGGTATGCACGCTTGGATTTTAGGATAAATAATAAAAATGAAATCTTTTTTTTAGAAATAAATTTCACGTGTTCAGTATTTTATGAAAATGGTTATGAAGGATCTGCGGATTATATTTTAATGAATGAACCCGGAGGGAAACAGAAATTTTTAACTCATATCATTGAAGAGGGAATTTACAGGCACCAACAAAAATTGAAAAAATATTTTTTAAAAGGGAATTCTATTTCAGGATATGGAATTTATGCAAATAAAGATCTTCAAAGGGGCGAATTAATTTTCGACAAAGAGTCAAAACCGCATCGTCTGATTTCTAAAAAATTTGTAGATGAAAACTGGAGTGAGGAAGAAAAAATTAATTTCAGAAAATATGCTTGGCCTGTGAGCCCTGACATATTTGTACTTTGGGATGAAAATCCGATGGAGTGGGCTCCTCAAAATCATTCCTGCGATGCAAATACTCGCTATGAAGGGCTGAATGTTGTTGCATGTAAAAATATAAAGAAAGGCGAAGAACTGACCTTGAATTACACCCAGTTTTTAAATAATGAAATGGAATCTTTTGTTTGTAATTGCGGTGCTGAAAACTGTCAAAAAGTAATAGGAAAACATTTGCAAAAATCTACGTCCGTTCTAAATTCACAGCATTAAAATTATAAAAATTATGTGGTGGATATTTGCATTACTCTCAGCGCTTTTTGCTGCACTCACAGCCATCTTTGCAAAAATCGGAATCCGCGGAGTGGACACAGATTTGGCAACGGCAATCAGAACCGTTGTGATTCTGATACTTGCTTGGGGAATTGCTTTTTTTAGAGGTGGAGCGGCAACTATGCATACATTAACTAGGCAAAATATTATTTTTCTTTGTTTGTCGGGCGTCGCAACTGGCCTATCATGGATATTTTATTTTAAAGCACTTCAATTAGGAAAAGTATCGCAGGTAGCCCCGGTGGATAAAATGAGCGTTGCATTTGCCATAATTTTTGCAATCCTGTTTTTGGGAGAATCGCTAACCTGGCGAACTGCAATCGGGGCGTCACTCATCATTGCAGGAAGTCTTGTTTTGATTTTATAAAAAGATTATCCTAAAAAAATTATTTTAAAAAGTTATTAACAAAAAAATATGACAAGAGAAGAAATGTTTATGCATGAAGCAGTTTTACTTTCTGAAAAAGGCGCGGAAAACAATGATGGTGGTCCTTTTGGTTGTGTGATCGTAAAGAATGATAAAATTATTGGGCGTGGAAATAATAAAGTTACCAGTACAAATGATCCTACGGCCCATGCAGAAATTATTGCCATTAGGGAAGCCTGTAAAAAATTGGAAACTTTCCAATTGGAAGGCTGCGAAATTTATACATCTTGCGAGCCTTGTCCAATGTGCCTTGGTGCCATTTATTGGGCGCGGCCGAAAATTATTTATTATGCCAATACCAGGAAAGATGCTTCAGAAATTGGTTTTGATGACTCCCTCATTTATGATGAAATAAACACTGATTTAGAAATGAGAAAAATACCCATTCTAAATATTGGAAGAGATGAAGCGGGGAAAATTTTTAAAAAATGGAAGGAAAAAAATGACAGAAAATTCTATTAATTTTTACCGAAATAATAAAACTTTATCAAATAGGCAAAAAGCAATTAATTTGCCGCCTAATTATTTGAGTAAAGATTTCCCCATTAGTACACTATAAAAAAACAAAATGTCAGATTGCAGTTTTAATATTCCATTTTCCGAATCTCCAGCGCTTGCAATTTCGAAAGCCAAGAGCGCAATCCAAACTCACAACGGAATCTTTAATGGAAACGAACATTCAGGCGAGTTTGAAGTAACCGTTTTCGGCAACACGATTAAAGGAAATTATTCAGTGTCCGGACAAATTCTAAATCTCATTATCACGCAAAAACCTTTCTTTGTTCCTTGCAGCACGATTGAAAATCTATTATTAAAGGAAATTTCTTAAAAGGAAACGCTTTTCTTTATGCAGTAGCGTGCTTCTTTGATAAAATATGGCGAATTTTTTTTACCATATCATTTACCTCAAATGGTTTTGCGAGAAAATCATCTGCACCAAATTCGTAAATGGCCGTTTCTGCAATATTTGGATAAGAGGAAAACATAATAACAGGAATGTTCCTGGTAAAATAGGAAGCTTTTAATTTTTTGCAAACATCAAGGCCGTCAATACCCGTGAGAAAAACGTCTAACAGAATTAAATTCGGTTTATAAGTCTTGACAGCCTCCCATGCTTTGCGCCAATCGCTGAAAGCAAATACCTCAAAACCTCTCTTCCGAAGCAACGATTTTACTACAGTAAGAAGGTCCAAATCATCGTCAAGAATTAAAATTTTAGACATACTAATTATGTATCAAAAAGCGTGCAATGATTAAGCAGTTTTTTTGAAAGACTAAAATCTAAAAAAAATAAGAAATTATTTTTTCGCTGATAATCCGCCACATCAAAGTGTTTACGCAAATCGAAAAATGTTTTCTTATTTAAAGTTTTGGTTCAAAGCGTTTTTCACTTATTTTTGCACTCCTTTAAAAAAAGGAGCTAACAAAAAATTTCCCGATTTCTGAATAGATAATGATTCGGTAGCTCAGTTGGTAGAGCACATCACTTTTAATGATGGGGTCCTGGGTCCGAGTCCCAGCCGAATCACAAGCGCTTCTTTCAAGAGGCGTTTTTTTTATTGCTTTATATATTCTAATATAGTAAACAAACAAATAAATCTAATTTATTTCTCTTAATAATTTATTTTTCTTTCTTCTCTTCTCTCCTATTTTTGTTGAAATTAGAAATGAATGTTTCAAAATAAAATCATCGTGATAACAGGCGGAACAGATGGAATTGGGAAAGCGCTTGTCACAGAGTTTTTAAATCGGGGTGCAATCGTTGCAACCTGCTCGCGAACAGCAGAAAAGTTATCAGATTTAAAAACTGAATTTGCCCGAAAACCTTTGTTTACTTTGGTTGCCGACGTTAGCAAAGAAGATGACTGCAAAAATTTTATTGAGAAAATAATTGAGAAATATAAAGGAATAGATATTCTAATAAATAATGCGGGGATTTCTATGCGTGCACTTTTTAAAGATACCGATCTTGCCACTTTAAAAAGAGTAATGGATATTAATTTTTGGGGAACGGTTTATTGTACCAAATTTGCTTTGGATTCAATTCTTAAAAATAAAGGATCCATTGTAGGAATGTCGTCTGTAGCAGGTTACAGAGGTCTGCCGGGAAGAAGTGGATACAGCGCGAGTAAATTTGCCGTCAACGGTTGGATGGAAGCATTGAGAACAGAACTGCTTGAAAGCGGCATAAATGTGATGTGGGTTTGTCCCGGATTTACAAAATCAAATATTAGAAATGCCGCCTTAGATAAAGATGCAAAACCTCAAGGCGAATCACCATTGAAAGAAGAAAAATTAATGAGCGCCGAAGAATGCGCAAAACATATTATCAAAGCGATTGAAAAAAGGAAACGTACGCTGGTATTAACTTTCACTGGAAAAGAGACGGTTTATATGAACAAATTTTTCCCTTCACTGACAGATAAATTGACGAGGCGATTTTTTTTTAAAAATGGAGAATTAATAAAATAATTTTTAAGAATAAAACACTTCATTCACTACCTTTAAAAAATCAGAATCATACACTTTTGAATGGCTTTAATAACACTTACATCAGATATCGGTCGGCAGGATTTTTTAACGGGTGCGGTTAAAGGACAACTGTTACAGATTAATCCCCAGTTTACTATAGTTGATATTTCGCACGAATTGTCGCCTTTTAATTATCCGCAGGCGGCGTACGTTTGCCGAAACGCGATCAAAAATTTTCCGCAAAAAACTTTGCATATTGTATTGGTAAATTTATTTGATAAACGCGCTGGTCATTTATTATTTATAGAGCACAAAGGGCAATATATCGGTTGCGCTGATAATGGATTAATCACGATGATTCTCGAAGAAACTCCGGAAAAAATCGTAGCGCTACCTTTAGATCCTTCCGAACAAAAAAGCACTTTATACTGTGCGCGAATTTTTGCTAAAGCCTATCAAAATATTCTGGAAGGAAAAGAGATGGAAGAGTGTGGCGATACAGAAGTCTCAATTGAGGTAAAAAACCCTTTGCGTCCTTTGCTTGGAGAAAAATTTATTGAGGGACAAATTATTTTCATTGACAATTTCGAAAATGTAATTATCAATATTACCAAAGAAGAATTTGAAGAACAAAGGCGTGGCAGAAGTTTTAAAATTGTTTTTAAACGCGACGAAATAATTGAAAAAATCAGCGAGACTTATGCAGATGTAAATGAGAGCGAAAAACTTGCTTTATTTAATTCAGCCAACTATCTTGAAATAGCGATCAATAAAGGGAACGCTGCTGGTTTATTTGGTCTCGAGGGCTATACAGAAAAAGTAAATATGCAAACGCAATACATGCAAAACCGCTTACTTTATCAGACGGTAAAGATTTATTTTGATTAACTTTATAATTAACCAAAAAGTTTATTATGAAAAAAGTATTTTTCCCGTTCTTATTTTCAATATTTTTTACCATTTCTGCATTTTGCCAGGTAAAAATGCCAGCACCATCACCGACTCAATTTATCAAACAGGATTTCGGTCTTTCATCCGTAGAACTTACTTATAGCAGGCCTTCGCTGAAAGGAAGAAATGTTTTTGGAACCGTCGTTCTTTATGACTCTTTGTGGCGAACCGGAGCGAACGCGGCAACAAAAATAAAGTTTATTGATCCGGTAGAAATTTTAGGACATCAGGTAGATTCCGGAAGTTATGCTATTTACACAATTCCTCATAAAAATGGCGAATGGACATTTGTTCTCAATAAAGATTTTAATAATTCTGGCGTGGCTGGTTATAAACAAAGTGATGATGTTTTCAGGGAAAAAGTAAAATCGAATAAAACATCCAACAAGATAGAAACCTTTACCATGCAATTTTCCAACATAAAGCCGGAGAGCTGCGATCTGTCTTTGATGTGGGATAATGTGGTGCTAAATGTTCCGATAAAAGTGAACATCAAAGATAAAATAAGAGCGCAAATTGAATCCGCACTTTCTTCTGATAAAAAACCATATTGGCAAGCTGCACAGTTTTACAATGAATACGATAACAATAAAACAAAAGCTCTTGAGATGATTGATGCTGCTATAAAAGAAAATGAAAAACCGCCTTTTTTCATGGTTTACTACAAAGCAAAAATTCAAAAAGATCTGGGCGATAAAAAAGGCGCAATCACAACAGCAAAACAATCTATTGAATTAGCTAAAGAAGCAAATAACAGCGATTATGTTTTACTGAATGAAAAGCTGATAAAAGAGTTGAAATAGAAGTTTTTGCCAAGATCGATTTAAAAATCCTTTTCATCCAAAAATGAAAAGGATTTTTTTAAGGCAGACTAAAAAAAAACAAAATTCGGCATTATTTGTTTGTTTAGTGCTTTGATTCAAATTTTCAAAAATCTTTTACAGATTTTGGACTAATTTTTTGTTTTTAAAAAACCCATTTCCGATAATTCCCTGCAACAAATACCCAATCACTATTACCAATATCGCCCCAATTACATTCAGCCATAAAAAAGAGATCAGATCTGCTTTGTAGATGATTATTACAAACACTTCTGAAATGATGGAGCCATAAAAAAGTGCATTTGCTTTTATCCTTCTGAACCAGAAAGCAACCATAAAAATTCCGAGAATGACGCCATAAAATAAAGAACCTAAAATGTTTACTGTTTCTATTAAACTGTTGCCAAGATTACCCGCAAACTCGGCGACCAAAATGCAAAATATTCCCCATAAAAAAGTATAGAATTTCGAAATGTTGTAATCCTCTTTTTGTGTTAATTCTTTCTTGAAAAATCTTTTATGAATATCAACAACGGTGCAAGATGCAAGCGCATTGAGAGCAGCCGCAATGCTCCCCCATGCCGCTAAAAAAATTACTGCAATTAATAAACCGACTAACCCTTTCGGCAAATAATCAATTACGAAACGAAGAAAAATATAATTCGTATCATTTACGTCCTCGCCAGGTAATGCTTTTGAAAGAACAGATGCATAATCATTTTTGATTTTTGTTTTTTGCAAATTATCTTCTGGAGAAATGGTCGCATAAGCGGTCTCAAGATTTATTAATTCATTTTTATAAACTGTCTCTTTCGCCCGTTTCATCTGTGTTTCATTGAAATGAATCGGTGCTTTATTGTATTGATAAAAAGAAAAAACCAACACACCAAGCATCAGGATTAAAAATTGCATCGGCACTTTTACGATTCCATTCATCAGCAATCCTAATTTCCCCTGGCGGTTATTCTGCGCTGTTAAATAGCGCCCAACCTGGCTTTGGTCAGTTCCGAAATAAGAAAGTGCGAGAAAAAATCCACCAATAAGACCGCTCCAAATATTGTATTTATCCTTCCAATCAAATCCATTCGCAGTTCCTCCGGAAGTAATAATATTCATTTTCCCATTCTTTCCACCAAGATGCAAGGCATCTAAAAATCCAACGTTTGCAGGCATCAGATGAACAACTAAATACCCAGCGATAGCCATTCCTACAATAATAATTATCAATTGAAGTTTTTGTGTATGTGCCACAGCCCTTGCCCCGCCAGTAACCGTATAGATGATCAACATGCCGCCCATGATAATGTTGGTGTAATAAATATTCCAGCCGAGCAAAGAACTTAAAATTAATGAGGGCGCATAAATACTGATGCCGGTAGATAACCCTCTTGAAATTTGAAACAAAAAAGAAGTAAGTGTTCTTGTTTTAAGATCAAAACGTTTTTCCAAAAATTCATAAGCGGTATAAACCTTCAAATTATTAAACACCGGAACAAAAACAATACAGATCACAATCATGGCAAGAGGCAGTCCGAAATAATATTGTACGAAGCGCATTCCATCTGTGTAAGCCTGTCCTGGCGCGCTTATAAACGTGATAGCACTCGCCTGTGTTCCCATAATACTCAGCAGCACAAGATACCAGGGCATATCACGGTTGCTTAAAAAATATCCATCAAGATTTTTGGTTGTTCTGCTTTTGAAAACGCCATAAATAATAATTGCTGTAAGAGTTACAATAAGCACGATCCAATCAGGATAACTCATACTGGTTTCTAATTTTAATTAATGAATAGCCAACTAGTAATTGAAAAACTTAGTGATTAAATAATAGAAAACAATCTGCAGCACTAAAAAAAAGAATACAATTGCATACAATTTACTCCAATATTTTTTTTCAGATTTCCGCATAATAAAACGTAATTTAAAATACAAGATAAAGGTGATTCTTCATTCACAATTTATCCTTCATCCTTTCACAAACTACTTTTGTGGTTTCGCCAGCAAATTAGCAAACAAACGATAAGCGCCGGGAACCCCCGCCGGTAATTCTCTAAAGAAAACCAATCCTGAATAAACAAATCTTCCTTTGCCATAATCAGTGTAGATAAGGCTTCCCTGCGCTGGGTCTTCATTTGCATCATGCATGGAAAAAAGTGTTTGATAATTTTTTTCATAATCTTCCGCCTGGTAAGTGCTGCGTTCCTGAATCCAGTTTTCAAAATCTTTCTGTGTGATTCTGTTTGGATAATTCATTAAACTATTTTCCGAGTGAACAAATTGAACTTCCGCATTTTCATCCGTAACTCTATTGCGTGAAATAGTGAAAGGATAAGGCCCAATCTTCGCTTTCAGTCGTCCAATATTATTATTGGTATTATATTGAACCAATAAAACACCGCCGTCTTTTACATAATTCATCAAAGTATTGTAAGAATCATTCAGCCATTCGTAAATATTATAAGCTCTTACTCCAGTTACAATCGCGTCAAATTGCCTCACATTACTTGCTGTGATATCTTTTGGCGAAAGCATCGTTACTTCATAACCCATTTTCTTTAAAGCATCCGGAACTTTATCGCCTGCACCAGGAATGTATCCTACTTTCTTTCCTGAAATTTTTAAATCAATTTCCACAAGTTTTGATTGCGCTTTATGAAAATAAATGATGTTTGGAATATGTGGATAAGAAAATATTTTTTTATAAGAATCATAATCCGTATTTCCTTCAACGGCATGCCAGTCAACCACTTCAGTGTTTTTCTGATTTGGACTTTTTATAGAAAAATATGAACTGTTATCTTTTTTTGTTTCAACTAAATTAGGTGAATAGGTCGATTTAACAGAAAAATTATCTGGTGAATTACTGTTATTTTCTGTCCTGACTTTTATATTCACAGGATGGTTATTGATTGACAATGCAAGTTCCGGATTAGATTGAACTTCTACTTTTGGAATAACAAAAAGCGGTTCAAATTCTTCACCTTTAACCGGATCATTCGATTTGTATTGGATTGGAATTGTATAACTGATTTCTATTCCATTAATCTCTAAATTTACAATCGCACTTTCCGGATCATTTTGCGATTTGCCGATTAAGTTCTGATCAGAAACATTGTAAGACCCTTTGCCCATCGGCTCTACAAGCCAGTAAGGCTGCGAAATTTTTGCAGAAGAAGGAATTAAAACATTGAAAGAATGAGAAACATTTTCATCAACCGGCAAATCATCATTCAATTCAAATTTTTTATTTTGAATAGTTACAGAAGAGATGCTAACGGTGCCACCTACACGATTATCCGCAACAAAATTCACCTGCAAAGAATCTCCTTGAACTCCAAACATTGTTTTGGTTGTTGCTTCCATATAAAGTCCAACACATTCTTTTATAATCTGTTTTATCTGTTCTAATTTTTGATCGCGCCAATATCCTTCGACTGATTTATTTAAAGATTGATAAATAGTTAAAAGTGCAGGTAAAGATTTCTCAGGCTGTTGAAAAGAATAATCTGCAATTAATTTTTGTATAGAGGTTTCCATTGCAGCATCATTCAGCCTTTCCCAATTAGTTTTTACACCATCCATCAAAGCTTTTTCAGGTTCGGGTCCTTTAATGGTTTTAAAATATTCTAAAGATTTTCCTCTTGTAGAAGCTACCCCGAAACCTTGTGTCTTGTGTTGACTGCGGCTTTCAGCGGCTATTTCGCCATAACTTTTGCCCAGCAAAGAATTGTATCCACCAACATCTATTTTAAATTGATCCGGTCTTTCGGTATTCACACTTCCGAAATTAAAAGTGTTCCACAACAAGCGTTTTGCCTGCCATGGTTTTACGCCATATTTGAATTGCTCAGGAAATTTTGTCGGATCTGCAGCAGCCTCAAATGCTTCACCAGCAAGAATTGCAGAAGCAGTATGATGGCCATGGCCTCCTTCTCCGGTTGTTGGAAAACGCGTAATAATTACATCCGGCTGAAATTTTCTGATCACCCAAACTACATCTGATAATATTTTTTGTTCGTCCCAAAATTGAAAAGTTTCTATTGGGCTTTTAGTAAATCCAAAATCATAGGCTCTTGTAAAAAATTGTTCTGCGCCGTCAATTCTTCTAGCTGCAAGAAGTTCCTGTGTCCTGATCAATCCCAATTCAATTCCCTGTTCATCGCCGATTAAATTTTGTCCGCCATCGCCACGTGTCATACTCAAATACCCGGTACGATATAACTTGTCATTCGCCAGAAATGCAAGCAGACGCGTATTTTCATCGTCCGGATGTGCAGCAATATATAAAACTGATCCAAGCACATCCAACTTTTTTATTTGCTGAAAAATGTGCGAGGAACTATAAGTTTTTGGAGCTTGTGCAAAGGTGATTTGTATAAAAGAAGAAAGAAATAATAGCAGAAAAAATTTACGCATTTTAAAAAAAAGTTTAATTGTACGAATGTAATGAGCAATCAGCATTCAGCAATGAGTGAATGGACAATCGGTAAAAATGCCTGCATACTCAAGATGAATTTTTAATAAACTATGTTCAACATTCAAGAAAATAATCTAACCGATACTTTATTTTACTCATAAAAGTTACATTTGAAAAAAAATCACTAATGGGGAAATTAAAAGTTATTGCTGTTATTTTATGCCTTGCTACCATCATTTTTTCATGTAGTCATCAACAAAAAATAAACGCATTTCACTACCAGACCACAAAAAATCTTGAAGCGAAAAGAGGCGCTGTTGTTTCTGCAAGTCAGATCGCCAGTGATGTAGGTGTATCAATTTTGAAACGAGGAGGAAACGCAGTAGACGCCGCAATTGCTACACAATTAGCGTTAGCAGTTGTTCACCCAAGCGCTGGAAATATTGGTGGCGGAGGCTTTACTATTATTCATTTAAAGAACGGGCAAAACATATCTTTAGATTACCGTGAAATGGCTCCTGGAAAAGCGTTCAGGGATATGTATTTGGATTCTAACGGTAACCCGCAAATGAACTTATCGCAAAATAGTCCATTGGCTGCCGGAGTTCCTGGTTCTGTGGCAGGAATTTTAGAATGCATGAAATATGCGAAACTTCCTTTTAAAAAATTAATTCAACCCGCGATTGATCTGGCAGAAAAAGGATTTGTTTTAAACCCGGGAGAAGCATCAAGCCTCAATTATATTAAAAGTTATTTGATAAAAATGAATCCTGTTGTTCCGGTTTTTGTAAAAGAAACCCTATGGAAAGCAGGCGACACATTGATCCAAAAAGATCTTGCCAATACTTTAAAAAGAATAAGAGATAATGGCTTTAAAGGATTTTATGAAGGCGAAACCGCACGATTAATTGTGGAGCAAATGAAACGAGATAATGGCATTATTACAGAACAAGATTTAAAAAATTACAAAGCAAAAAACCGTGAACCAATTGTTTTTGATTATAAAGGTAATACGGTTGTTACGATGCCTTTGCCAAGTAGCGGTGGAATCATTCTGGAACAAATGCTGAAGATGAGTGCAATGAAAAATATTGACGAAATGAAGTACGGAACATTAGCTTCTGTGCAACTGATGACAGAAGTTGAAAGGCGCGCTTTTGCGGACAGAGCCAAGTTCTTAGGGGATCCTGATTTTGTAAAAGTGCCCGTAAAAACTTTAGTCAGTGACGACTATCTCGAAAAAAGAATGAGTGATTATGAGCCAAATAAAGCCGGAAATAGTAAAGACATAAAAGAAGGATACATCAGAGAAGGCGAAGAAACAACGCACTTTGATGTATTGGATAAAGATGGAAATGCGGTTTCTGTCACTACCACTTTAAATGGTGGCTTTGGTTGTGGAATCGTAGTTACGGGAGCAGGATTTTTATTAAATAATGAAATGGATGATTTTAGTGTGAAGCCCGGAGTGCCGAATATGTTTGGTGCTGTTGGCCAGGAAGCCAATGCGATTGCACCTGGAAAAAGAATGCTCAGCAGTATGACTCCAACAATAGTTTTGAAAGATAACAAACCATACATTGTTGTTGGAACGCCCGGTGGCACTACGATCCCAACAAGTGTATACCAAACAATTGTTGACATTCTTGATTTTAAAATGACTCCGCAAGATGCAGTTAACTTTCCAAAGTTTCACCATCAATGGCTCCCGGATGAAATTTTCGTAGAACGGGATTTTGATAAAAACGTAATTGAAAAATTAAAAGCGATGGGATATAAAGTAACTGTAAGAGGATCTATTGGCCGCACAGAAGTTATCATGGTAAAAGGTAAAACTATTATTGCTGTTGCCGATCATCGTGGAGATGACGGAGCAGCAGGATATTAATTTACAGTCGGCCTGATTTTGTTGTCCGCCACTTTTTCATACATCATAATTTTTACCGTCCATTGAGGCAAAGAATAATTGAGAGCAATTTCAACTTTAAAAAGTTCCAAATCCGGATTGTTATTATTCAGTTGTAAAATACTGGATGCAAAAGACCTGTTCTCATCCGGCGTATCATAATTACCCAAAAGCTTGTACGAACTTTTATCATAAAAGGTTAGCGTGCAGCCATCTAGCTGGCGATAATATTCTTTGTATTTGGCAACTGCGGCTTCGTAATCTTCAGATTCAAACATTGTTGTTTGCCATGTATAAGAATAAGGATCGACATATTTTGTGATCGAAGTTGACAAAGCACCTTCAGGAGCTATACGGCTCTTAAACTCAACGGTGCTCATGGTTTCAGTGATTGTATCTCCTTTTATGTTATTAAAATTCTGATAATAATCCTGCGCCACTTTTTCAATAACTGGTTTGATGGAAGAAGAGTTCTTATGTAAGGAAAGTTTGGGTTGCGCATTAATTGCAAGCACCGAGAAAATAAATACAAGTGTAAAATATTGCTTCATAAGTTTTTAATTTTTGGGTTGATAGATCAAAATAAACCGCGATGATATGCTATAAAAATTACATCAAAAAATTAAACTAATTCACATGATGTGAATAAAAGAAAAGGTTTAAATAGAATTAAGAAAACAGAAAGTCAAACGTCATTTTAAAATCATAAAATCAATAAAAAAATGCCACCTTTTTTAGATGGCATTTATTTTTTATCAGTCAAAAAAAAATGAATAGTAAAGCAACAAATATGGAGATTTGCATTCTGCTACATCCCAAGGAGTTTATACATTTCATCAAGTTTTGGAGAAAGAATGATTTCGGTACGCCTGTTTTTTGATCTTCCTTCAGCAGTGGAATTTGAAGCAACTGGTTCATAATAACTATGGCCTGATGATATAACTCTTGTTGGGTCAACCTTGTAATTGTTAACCAAAATTCTTACGATCGAATTGGCGCGCGCAGTGCTTAAATCCCAATTATCCTGGTATCTTCCACGAATTGGGATACTATCTGTATGGCCTTCAATATTTACCGCTACATCAGAATTCAAATTAAGAACTGCTGCGAGTTTAGACAATGCATCAACACCCTTTGGATTAACGACCGCACTACCGGAAGGAAACAATAATTGTTCGGAAAGACTTACATACACTTTTCCATCTTTTTGATACACAGAGAGCTCATTGGAATTAAATCCCTTTAACGCTTCAGCCATTTTATTTTTCAATTGGGCAGAAGCTTCCTTTTGTTGATTTAATAGAGTTTCTAATTGCTGCAACTTTTGCTGGCTCTGCGTTAGCTTGCTTTGTTGTTCTGCTGTCTGTTGGCCGAGCTGGCTATTCTGAGTATTAAGTCCGGAAATTTTTTCATTAAGATCATCGATGTTTTTTTGAAGCGTAGCTATCTGGTCTTTCAGTGAAGAAATAGTTGCCTGCAATGATTGATTGTTGCTGGCAAGCTGCGTACTATCTTCACGCAAAGCCGCTGTCTCTTTTTGCGACTGTACTAAATATCTTTTTGCAACACAACTTGAAAGCAGAAAAATTGATGCAGCAACAACTAGAATTTTTTTCATGATTTTATTTTTGTTCTTTATACTTAAAAAAATGTGCCAAAAAATATATTTATTTAAGAAGGATGGGTCGAAAAAATATTTTCATCAAAGAATGAAAATTTCATTTTATAGTAATCATAGAGTCAAAAATGAGCGTTAATTTTCGGCCATTAGAAATTCTGATCCGTTTATTCATGATTCTTTCGGCGTTGCATTTTTTTATTTTATTAAAAAGACTTTTATAATAAACGTAGGACAAATAAACACCATGCCTCGAAGAAACAGGAAGTTCCCTGATTCCTTTCAAAGCATCTTCCAACTCCTCTTCGATTTCCCTTTCGATACTTTTTTTTGCAGTATTTGAAAATGAATCGAACCCTTTCATAGAAAAATAATCGCGGTTCAAATTTTCACTATCCATTTTTAAATCTCTCAAAAAATTTATTTTTTGGAATGCAGAACCTAACTTCCTTGCATAAGGCTTTAATTTTTCAAACTGCATAGAATCTCCGCTGGTAAACACTTTGAGACACATAAGGCCAACAGTTTCCGCGGAGCCAAAAATATAAGATTGATATTTTTGTGTGTTGTAAACTTGCGGATAAATATCCATTTCCATACTATCCAAAAAACATCCGATCAATCCAAGATCAATATTATATTCATTTACAACTTTTTGAAAAGCATTTAAAATTGGATTCAAACTAACTCCCATTTCAATAGCCTCAAAACAATCATCCCGATATTTTTTTAGTAAATACGCTTTATCATAATCATGAAAACTATCTACAATTTCGTCTGCAAAACGAACAAAGCCATAGATCGCATAAACAGGTTGATGAAACTTTTTATTTAAAAAATGAATTCCTAAGGAAAAACTTGTACTATATTTTCGGGTGGTTATTTTACTGCATTGCGCAGACAATTCGTCAAACAATATTTTCATGTTTTTTCAAATTAAAAGAGTTAATTATTTGCCGCGAAGCAACATTTCCGGAAATAATCGCTGGCGGTACTCCAGGGCCTGGAACCGTTAACTGTCCTGCATAAAATACGTTTCTCACTTTTTTATTTTGTATCCTTGGTTTTAAAATCGCCGTTTGTTTCAAGACGTTTGCAAGCCCGTAAGCATTGCCTTTAAAAGCATTGTAATCTACCACAAAATCTTTAATGCAATAACTTTTTTGATAGTTAATGTTTTCGCGGATTTTTTGGCCACAATATTTTTCCAACCGATCCATAATGATGTCGAAATATTCCATTCTTTTCTTCTCAGTATCTTCTAAATTTATGGCAAGAGGCATCAGAATAAAAATATTTTCATATCCTGGCGGCGCAACAGAAGGATCAGTTTTAGAAGAGCAACAAACATAGAACAAAGGCTTCGTCGGCCATTTCGGCTCTTTATATATTTCCACAGCATGTTGACTCAAATCTTCATCAAAAAATAAATTATGATGTTGCAAACGGAGGATTTTTTTATTGATTCCCAAATAAAAAATAAGACAGGAAGGAGCCATGACACGGGTTTCCCAATAATTTTCGGAATAATTTCTATATCCTTTTTCAATCAAATTATTTTCTACATGATGATAATCTGCAGTTGCCAAAACAGCATCACATTCTATTTTTTTCCCCTCAGAAAAAACATAAGTTGCTTTATTATTTTCAATTCCAATATGCTCAATATTTCTATTAAAATGAAATCTGACACCTTGATTTTCACAAATAGTTTTCATTGCATCAACCACTTTTCCAAACCCCCCAAACGGATACCACGTGCCGAGTTTCAGCTCCGCATAATTCATTAATGAATACAAGGCCGGCGTTTCTCGGGGCATCGCGCCAAGAAATAAAACCGGAAATTCCATTAGCGAAATTAATTTCGGGTCAGTAAAATATTTTCTTATATGCCTTCTAAATGAACCGAACAACTGTAATTTAAAAACACCTTTTATTACATCTAAATCCGCAAATTCAAACAGTGATTTTCCCGGTTTATAAACCAGCTTTCGCATTCCAATTTTGTATTTGAATTCTGCTTCTTTTAAAAATTGATTTAGTTTTTCTCCGCTTCCTTTTTCTATCGTTTCAAATAGTTGAAAAAGAGAAGGATAATCCGCCGGAACATCCATTACATCAAGGCTTCCGAAGATAATAGAAAATGAAGGATCTAAAAGTTTTAATTCGTAAAAATCACTTGCTGTATAATCAAAATCATTAAAGAATTCTTCAAATATTTCCGGCATCCAATACCAGCTCGGCCCCATATCAAACACATATCCGTTATCAGTTTTTATTCGCCTTGCACGGCCGCCAGCACTTTCATTTTTTTCAAAAACATCAACTTCAAAATTACTTTTTGCCAGATAAGCAGCCGCGCTTAGCCCCGAAAAACCAGCACCTATAATCGCAACTTTTTTCAATCTTTTTTGTTTGAGAATCTTTTTTCAATCAGAAAAAAAGAATGGATACAATTAGAAAATTTATTTGCCCCATCCCCATTTTAAAAAATATGGGAATGCCCGCCCCCATGTGCTTATATCATGTTTCCCATCTTTTAATTCCAGATAATAAACATCTTCTTTGCGATCATAACCTTTCTTTATTAGTTCATCAATTAATGAAACTGTGTCGTCAATAGAATCAATAATTCCATTGTTATTTCTGTCAGCCGTTTCATCAAGCGTGCCGGTTTCAAAAAAGAATTTCAGCCCCGGATAATAATCTCCTTTTCTGATTTCGTTGTGCATAATTCGATGTTCGTCCTCTACAAAATTCTCAGCATCCTGCGAAATGCTCCTCCACCATAAGGCACCACTAAATACGCCTGCTTTTGAGAATTCTTCCGGATGATTCCAAACAATATCCAGCGCGCTTAATCCGCCTAATGAAAATCCGCAAAATGATTTTTCTTTGAAAAAAATTTGATAATTTTTCTTTATAAAAGGAAGTAATTCCTCAAAAATAAATCGTGCATATGATGACGCTTTTGCGCCTAATCCATTTTCATTTAAAATATTTGTGGTTCCATATTCATTTTTTCTATCCGGGCCGCAATGAATGCCAACGCACAATAAAGAAGCAATTTTTTCCCGTTCATGTAGTTCTTCCAAAATTGTTTGAAACTCCATTCTGATAAGGTCCTGTCCGTCATTGATCAATAAGAGATCCAAATCAAATGAATTATTTTTTGCAGGCGGAAAATAAAAATCAATAATTACTTCTCTTTGTAAAAATGAAGAATTGAGAATATGGCTTTGCGGTAGTTTTTCAATATTCATACTTTTCAAAAGTAAGAAAAAGAGGCACTAAAAGAAGTGGAAGATAAAGATTTGTAATCTGTCTAAATATCTAAAAAAATGTAAAAATTATCGCCATCACAAATTTCATTTCTCCCGGTGATAATATAATTCAACCCTTTGCGTTTTCATTTTGAAAAAAAATAAAATGCTATATATCCTACCTATGAAAAATAAATTAATTATTTTAAGCATAGCTACGCTTTTCTTCTCCTCCTGCAACAAAGAGATTGTAAAACAGGAAAGCACTATTGCTGCAAAAAAAGAAAATACCGAAAACGGCACAAGCAGCTACATCAAATATACAATTTTGAAAGGCCAGCAATATTGTGACAAAAGTATCTTTGTTCCCTTAAAATCTAATCATCTATCTTTTAAAGTAAAATTTGATAGTTCAGCTATTTACAAAACAGCTGCTGAAAATGATCAATCAGACATTAATAAATTGTTTGGCTTTAGCGATAATAACGCCACTCATCATGAATTCAGCGCCAGGTTTGGCTGGAGATGGAGCAATAATGCGCTTCATATTTTTGCTTATGTTTATAACAACAGCGTAATGAGTTTAAAGAATTAGGAGTTGTTGAAATTGAAACAGAAAATAGTTGTTCTATAAAAGTTTCAGGTGATAAATATATTTTTATATTAAATGGCACCGAAACAAAAATGTCACGCGCCAGCACTACAACTGAAGCCGAAGGATATAAGCTTTTCCCTTATTTTGGCGGGGACGAATCAGCCCCACATACTATTTCAATCTGGATGCAGGAATTTTGATCTCATTCAATATTTGAAAATTTTCACAAATAAGAATTTGCATTATTTGTTTGCTTACTGTTGTTCTAAACGGTTACGCATACACGAAGAATTGCTTCAAGCAATAATTGAATCGAAAACCTTTTCAAAATTGCGCTTTACCTTTTCTTTTGCTTCTTCAAAATCAACTTTGTAACCTAATTCCTTTTCAATAGAAGCAACTTGTTTATTTACAATTCCGCAGGGAATAATATTATTGAAATAACTGAGGTCGGTATTTACATTTAATGCAAATCCATGCATCGTGATCCAGCGGCTGCAACGAATTCCCATCGCGCAGATTTTTCTTTCTTTTCCCACAATTCCCGGCTCGATCCAAACTCCCGTTTCGCCTTTGCTACGCTCGCCCTTTATTCCGTATTCTGCAATTGTAAGGATAATTACTTCTTCAAGACTGCGCATATATTTCCCGATATCTGTAAAAAAATTTTCAAGATCGAGAATCGGATAACCAACTATTTGTTGCAGGCCATGAAAGGTAATATCCCCGCCCCTGTTGGTTTTGAAGAATTCAATTTCTTTTTCTTCCATTTCATTTTCGCTCAACAAAACATTTTCCATGTGACCACTTTTTCCTAATGTATAAACCGGAGGATGTTCACAAAAAAGAAGGTGATTGACGGTTCTAAATTGACGGTCGATGGTTGATGGTTGTTGTAAGGTTGATGGTTGCTCATTGCTCATCGCTTTTCTTGTCTCCGATTTTATTTCCAGGTTTCTATGAACCAACTCTTCCTGGTAATCCCATGCTGTTTTGTAATCGATAATTCCCAGATCTTCAAAAATGATACGCTGTTTTTCCAATGCAAAGATTTTAATTTGCAAAGATAAGGAAGGTTAAAGGTTGATGCTTGATGGTTGAATCCATGTTAATTGTTTATTTACCGGATTATGTGAAAGCTGATAAACTCCTTACTACTTGATCCCTGACAAAATATATTTTATGAATGAAGGAGAATTTTCTGAAGAGAATGAAGAACTTTTTGAGAGGGAAACAATCGTTTGTGCCAAAGGCCAGGAACCTTTGCGCATTGATAAATTTTTGATGGGACGCATTGAAGGCGCCACCAGAAACAAAATACAACAGGCTATAGAAGCAGAAAGGGTTTTGGTAAATGACAAACCAATAAAATCTAATTATAAAATAAGACCCGAAGATAAAATTGTTATTTACCAAACTTATTTGCCCGAAAGCAATATCATTGTTCCGGAAAATATTCCCTTTAAAATTGCATATGAAGATGATGATGTAATGGTAATTAACAAGCAGCCCGGAATGGTTGTTCATCCTGGCAGTGGCAATCCAGGCGGCACTTTGGTAAATGCGGTAGCTTATTATTTAAAAAAACAAAATCCGCACATTGACGAAAATGAACTACCTCGATTCGGATTAGTTCACCGGATAGATAAAAATACTTCCGGGCTTTTGGTTATGGCAAAAACTCCAATGGCAATGACAGCTTTGGCCAAACAATTTTTTGATCATACTGTTTATCGTCGGTATGTGGCTTTGGTTTGGGGCGATTTCGAAGAAGTAGAGGGAACCGTTATTGCTCACGTTGGCCGCCATCAGCGATTCAGAAAATTGTTTGCCTCTTATCCTGAAGGTGAATATGGAAAAGAAGCAGTCACTCATTATAAAGTTTTGGAAAGATTCAATTATGTAACTCTTATTGAATGCAGACTGGAAACTGGCCGCACACATCAGATCCGCGTTCACATGCAACACATCGGCCATCCACTTTTTAATGATGAAACTTACGGAGGCGATAAAATTGTGAAAGGAACCGTGTTTACCAAATACAAACAATTTGTAGAAAATTGTTTTGCGCTTTGCCCGCGACACGCCTTGCATGCACAGCAACTGGGATTTATTCATCCGGTTACCAAAGAGCAAATGAAATTTGAAAGCGAGCTACCGGATGATATGAAATCCGTGATTGAAAAATGGAAGAATTATAGCGAGAGCAGGAATAAATAAGCGTAATTACACCATACAAATTGTTATATTTTCTTTATCCAAATAAAAAACTCTAAATTCTCCCTCCCTCCCATAATTTAGTGCAACTCATGGCTTACAAAAATCAAACAGTGTAGCCGTAAAAACACCGCGTTCTCTTTTCTTAAAAATCGCCTTCCAGTTTCCGTTATATTTTAAAAGCGCCGGCACTAATAAATTTCCAACCCTGGTCATTTGCACTTCCATATCAACTTTAAAATTATAAAAACCAGCATCATAACTTAACGAATAATTACGCGCCACTATTTCAAAAGTTCTTTCATTAAACCAGGTAGTCATTTCATCTATAACCACATCACTTTTTTTATTGTCTTTTACTTTAACCGTGAAGACATAACAAGAAACCGAATCATAATCTTTGTAATCAATATTCATGTCGTATTTTTCAGCCATTGACACATCAAAAATTTCGGTTTTATCGCTGATAAAAGGAAGGCCGTTTATTTTTTTACCGGGATTAAAAAACAACATTTTTAATTGCTCTTTGTGTTTCTCCATTCCGCTCAATCCATTTGTTGAAAACTCATGGCCTTTTACAATATTATTTTCACCACAAACAGAATCTTTTGTAAAAAATAATCCTGCATACATCTGTGCGGTATAATAATTAAAATTTCCTTTATCGTCAAGCATGTCACCGGTTACAGCCTGATCGAGCGTTTCCATTTTCCGGCAATTTCCTGCTCTTGTTTGTTTCGTTTTGCTGCGCAATGAGGCCTCAATATTTCCATTTTTATCCAACATTCTTATATCGTTTAAAGCAGTATAGCCTATGATGCGGAGATTGCGAAATGCTTTATAAAAAGTAGTATCATTTTTTACTCTTTTTATAAAAGAAAGAACATCCAATTTATTGTTGACAACGATTTCTGAAAGAGTGATATAATTTTCATCAACTTTTACGGTTGTATCTTTTTTTTGCTGGGCAGAAAGGCATAAAGAAATAACCAGCAAAACCGAAAGCGTGAAAGACTTTTGAATCATGCAGTAAAAATAACTTCTAAAATGTTGAGGAAATGTAAATGTGAAAATAAGCGATTAAAGTAAACAAACAAATATCGCTAATTCTTAATCAGCAAATAAATATTAACCAATTTTATTTATTAAAAGACATCCGGTAATCAACTGAAACTTTTCCTTTGGAAATATCATTCAGCTTACGTTTAATCAGATTTTTCTTTAATGGTTTTAAATAATCAATAAATAATTTCCCTTCTATATGATCGTATTCATGAAGAATAACACGGGCAGTGATTCCAGTAAAAGTTTTGGTATGCTCCATAAAATTCTCATCAAAGAAATGGAGAGTAATTGTTTCTCTCCTTAGAATATCTTCCCTGATTTTCGGAATACTCAAACACCCTTCGTTATAAGGCCATTCATCTCCATCAACTTCTTTAATTCCCGCATTGATAAAAACACCTTTATAACCTTCGTCGCCGGGATAATCATTCTTTTCATCTTCTTCCAGGTTTTCAAGAATCTGAAGGCTGTCCATTACAAATAATCGAATGTCCTTATTTACCTGGGGAGCAGCCAAACCCACGCCCTTACTGTTATACATCGTTTCCCACATATCTTCAATCAGCTTTTGCAAACCAGGATAATCAGGAGTAATTTCCACACCTATTTTTCTTAAAACCGGATTGCCGTATGCCACGATCGGGAGAACCATAAAAGTTACTAATTATTAATTATTGAATTGGAAAGCAAATTTAAGCGTTTTCTGTAAGTTTCTTAACCTGGTGTAGCAAAAATATCTTTATTAAAATATTGAATTTTAAAAAGAAACGCTTCCCATATATTCCTGTAACATAATCGTAGCGGCTATTTCATCAATTGTTCTTTTGTTCCTTCTGTCTTTTTTTTTCATTCCCATTTCAAGCATTGCCTGCTTCGCCATTTTGGAAGTGAATCGTTCGTCAACTTTTTTTATTGGAATCTTTGGAAATTCTTTTTCTAATCTTTTAATAATTTCTTTTACAAGAGGCGTGGCATGTGTATCAGAATCATCTAAATTTTTGGGTTCACCAATTACAATTAATTCAACCTCTTCCTTCTTAAAATATTTTTTCAAAAAAGAAATCAATTCGTGTGAATCAACTGTAGTAAGACCGGTGGCAATAATTTGTAAAGGATCTGTAACGGCAAGGCCGGTGCGCTTTTTACCGTAATCTATGCAAAGAATTCGAGACAAGAGAATTAGTTATTAAAATTTCAATTTATTTGTTCATTTACTATGGCACAATAGTCCATCATACTGCCTTCTATCCCTTCAAAAATATATCCAATAACACCAACATGCAAAAAATTACTGACGCAATCCCATTGGAGCTAAAAAATGCTTTGTTTACTTTTGAAAGATCTCTTGGTTTTATTAAAGTGTGTTGATAAAAAAGAAAGAAAGCAAAAACAACTACGCCACCCCAATACAATAATGAAAAATTGCCCAATATCCCGGCTGCAGTCACAGCAGTGGCTGATAAAAAATGTAAATATTCACTAACTTTCAATGCTCTTTTTGTTCCAAGTAAAGAAGGAATAGAATGCAACTTATTTTGCTTATCAAACTCTTCGTCCTGCAAGGCGTAAATAATATCAAATCCGCCTACCCAAAATAAAACAGATAAAGAAAATAAAATTGGAACCAAGGCAAATTTCCCTGTAACTGCAATGTATGCGCCAATAGGAGAAAGGCTTAAACCCAAGCCCAGGACCAGATGACACAGAGGCGTAAATCTTTTTGTATAACTGTAAAAAAGTATGACAAATAAAGCAACAGGCGCTAAAATAAGGCAAAGGCCATTGATAAAAAAAGTGCTAATGATAAAAGCAATACAATTAAAAACCACAAAAATCATTGCATTTCTTTTAGAAATAATTCCACCCGGGATTTCACGAATTTTGGTTCGTGGATTTTTAGCGTCGTATTCTGCATCTAACCAGCGATTGAAAGCCATTGCGGCACTTCTGGCAAATACCATACATAAAATTACCAGTATAAATAACAGCCACCATGGCCGGTTTAAATCAAAATTTACCATTTTTAATCCATAAAAAAAACCAATCAATGCAAATGGCATTGCAAAAATGGTGTGAGCAAACTTTACGAGGGAAAAATAATTTTTTATTTTTAGCAACAATTTAAATGTCATTTGAAAAAAATGTAAATTCTTATAAATTTTACGCGTTAATAATCTCATTTACGACAGTTATAAACTTGATTAAAAATTTTTGAATGGCAACAATATTAGAAAGAAGTAAAATTATTACAATCTTTTTTACAGAAACATAAAAATTAAGGCCGGCTTCTCCCGGGGAACAATTATCCAGTAAACGAACAAATAAACGCCATTCCTATTTCCCAAGATTTACTTTTTGTGCACCTCCATGCAATTGAATTTCTTCGCCCTGCCAGATAAATCTTCCACTTACATTTCGAGGGAGGGAGATCTCTCCTTCTATTCCGTTTTTATTTTTTCTTGCAAGTATCACCGTTATCATTCCATCGGGAACAGGCATTAAACCATTCACTTTCGTTAATTCTCCTAAAGCTGGTTCAATCTTTACTTTTTTAAACCCCGGTGCATCGGGCATGATACCACAAATCGTTGCCAGGAAATCATATTCAGGGCTTGCAGACCAGGCATGACAATCGGATCGTGTAGGATCGGGTTTTTCCGCAAAGGTAGTAAGTCCGTTTTTCAACATATCCCGCCACGGCGTTAATTGGGAATAATACAAATCTCCCAAACCTGCTTTCACCATTGCACGCGTCAGGTAAAAGCGGTAATAAAAAGTTGCCTGGCTTAAAGTAGTATCGGTTAAAATATTTTTCAAAACCTGTTTTTGTTCATTTGCCGGTATAGCATCTGCTAAAATAGCCATGATGCCTGCATGTTGACTGAAGGTATTTTTTTCCGGCGTGTTGGCCATTTCCATTTTTGCTACATCGAAACAATGTAGCCTTGTATTTTCTGCAAGCAGGTTGGCTAATTTTAAATAATGCGCGCTGTTTTCTTTACGTCCAAAATAATTAAATAGTTTCGATGCCTGCCGTAACGTATAAGCATACTGTAACGTAATCACCGCGGAATGTCCATCATTTGCACCATCCGGCGTTCCGCCGGGAAAAGCATCATTCCAATCAACAAAACTCCACCAATCCATTGGCCCGAGCATTTGATAACTCGTGTCAATATGTTGTTCATACCATTTTAAAACAAGATTGGCTGCATCAAGATATTTATTTAAAAACGCATCGTCCTGCCGGTGCATCCAGTAATCGTAAAGCATAGAAATCCAGTAAAGAGAAAAAGGCGGAATCACCTGCAGTCGGCTGCTTGGAAAACGGCCTTGTGTAAGTCCATCGGGAACCCTGGAGATATAAAAATCATTGATGGCTTTGCGCATCAATCTGTCGTCAGCGGTATTGTATAATGAAATAAGCGATTGAATTCTTGTGTCGCCTTCATACTGCAATTGCTCATAATAAGGGCAATCAAAATAAGTTTCTCCGGCACATAACCGGGCCGTGCGCCAACCCACTTTCCAGATATCTTTTAATGAAGAATCATTTGAAGAAAAAGTAGCTGTTTGCACGAATGGATATCCGCTTGTAATTCCATAAAGATCATCAATCACCAGCGGCTCCTCCCCTGTTTTAATATCAAGCTGAAGATAGCGCCACGTGCGGATCCACAGCGGACTGAAATTCCTGTTGTTGTCGCCATCCGGATAAAAAATATCAAATAAACCTTTGATCGTTTTGCCATCAATCTCATTGCGCTTTCCTTTGTGCCCATCTTTATCAAATAAGGCTTCTGCATAGGTCAGTTTCACCGTTGAATTTTTTCCACGGCTTACTTTTAAAACAGGATAACCAACCGTTTCAAAAGACTGATCAATCAAAATCTTTTGATGAGAGTGAGCAGGAATTATTAGAGGTACATTTCCTTTTAAAAATCCGGCATTTACCTCGATTCCTTCACTCCTGGCCACCACATTCATTCTCTGCATTTTCTCTTCCATTTGCGGAATCGTTCGCGGCGCCAATGTCCAAATATTATCGGAGCCATATCCCGACATGACAACAGCCGTATGCAAAATTTTTGCCGGTTGCCAGTTTGCATCACTATAGTTTAAATTTTCCCAGCCCCATGGATAATCTTTCGCATGTACTTCATCGCCCGGGCCAACCACCATGTATGTTTGCAAAACTGCGCCCATATTGGTTGCGCAAGGTGCATAAGCCGTGTCATGCAATACTTTCCAGGTTGTATCTGTATTCAAGATCTCCTCCGCTGTTGAATCGCCCTGCAATAAAAAACCGGTTTGTTGAGATATTTGAGCGACGGGCGCCACTTCTGCCATGTTCCAAACTAGCGCAGCAATAATATTGTTTCCACTCTGCAAATAGGAAGCAATATCATACGTTGCAAAATTCCAGTTATACGAACTACTGCGCGCCGGGCCTCTTCCTACCAACTTCCCATTCACAAAAAGCTGGTAGCGATTATCGGCGGAAACATGGATAATAAATTTTGAAGGTTGCGCAGGTAAATCAATCTTTTTACGAAAATGATATACACCATACGCTTTGGCTGGAACACCTGCACAACTGATCCAGTGGGCATTCCATCCGTCGTGTAATAAATTTTGACTAATGGGAATTTCCTGCGAAAAAACATTTTCTGTAGCAAGAAATAAAATAATTAGAAGCGGAAATTTCAGGTTCTTGCAAAGCAATTTTTTTAAATAATTCATAATGACGTGCAGTGGTTAATATTTATAAATCTCTGTCATTTGAACAAAACAAAAAAAATAAAAGCAGTAAACAAAAAAATTAGGCAGATTCTTAATCAGACCTAACAGGTTTTTGAAACCTGTTAGGTGTTGCAAAACACTTTCATTTTTTTATGTATTTTGTCGGTATAATAAATTTTTTATATGCCTGATAACACCATAGAACAAAAGATGCTGATCCAATCTGATTGGGGCATTCTTATTGGCGGTGCAGTTGCGGTAATCGCGGCCGGAATAGCCTATTATGCCGGGTTAAATTCGATCCTGGCTTTCATTACTTCGGCTGTTGCAGTAACCTTGCTCGCTTCTCTGGTAGGACGAAGTGTAGAACAATTAGGCGACAGGTTTGGCCCCGGCGCAACGGGCGTTTTGCAATCTGCATTGGGCAATCTCCCCGAACTATTCATTGCCGTCTTTGCGCTCAAAGCCGGTTTGGTAGATGTAGTAAAAGCAGCCCTTGTCGGCTCTATTTTATCCAATCTTCTACTAGTGCTCGGACTTTCATTTTTTGTTGGCGGCCTTAAACACGGGACCCAAAAACTTGGTTCCGAACGCGCCCGTACCATTGTAAGCCTGATGCTTTTATCCGTCATGGGAATGGCGATCCCATCGCTGGCGTTTTGGATTCATACGCCGGCCGAATCTCATGAACAAGGTTTTTCCACCATCGTTTCTATCGTGCTGCTGGTATTGTTTTTATTATACCTGCCCGCATCGCTGAAACGCGGAAAGAAAGGCGTAACTTCCGGCGAGGAGGTCACAGAGGAGCCGCGGTGGCCGCTTTGGCTGGCTGTCGGGCTTTTGGGAGCGGCGAGCCTGCTCGCCGCTTTTGTATCCGATTGGTTTGTAACTGCTTTGGAACCCTCTATGAAAGCCCTGAATATTTCTGATGCATTTGCAGGGCTCGTGATCGTTGCTATTGCCGGCAACGCGATTGAAAATGTAGTGGGCATCCAGCTTGCTGCCAAAGGCCAGTCGGAATATGCTTTTTCCGTTATCATCAACAGTCCGCTTCAGATAGCGCTGGTGCTGGCGCCCTTACTTGTCATCATCAGCCAGGTATTTGGCTTTTCCACACTCACACTGGTTTTCAGCCCAATGCTTGTTGCCGGTTTGTTCCTGGCGATCATTCTTGCCGCCTTTATTTCTTTTGATGGCGAATCCAATTGGCTCGAAGGCGCAGCGCTGATCGCTATTTATATTATTATTGCCACGGCGTTTTGGTGGGGATAAAAGTGTGAAACCAATCATTCCTATTATTGCACTCATCCTACCCTGTCCTAAAATTTATTTCGATTAATTATTTTACTGCCGCACATCTTTTTCCAACCAATAAAACTTTCTCATTCATTTTTCAATTTCCTTTCAATATCTTTCGTTTTTTTTTTAAATAAGAATGAAGAATATTTTCGTTGTTGCTTTTAGCGCAATCTGTTTATTGCTGTCTGCAAATAAAGCCCACGCCCAGGAAGCGCCCGATACAGTAAAAGTTGGCATTTATATTACCAGCATTCACGACATTGATTTTAAACAAAAAGAATACACGATCACATTTTGGCTGTGGCTGAAATACAAAAACAAGGATTTTGATTTTATGCAAAACCTTGAAGTGCCGCAGGCAAAATCGGTGACAAGATCCTTCGCTACAACAGATACCAGCGACAACCAGGTGTATCTTTTAATGAAGATGCAATGCATTATGAAAGATAGCTGGCGCATCCGTAATTTTCCGTTCGATAAACAAAGGTTACGGCTATCCATTGAGAACTCCCAGTTCGATTCAAAGTCTTTGGTTTTTGTGCCCGATACGGTAGGAAAGAATTATGACCCGAGGTTTACGCTCAGCGGCTGGAGAATTAATAATTGTAACATTTCTGTCGGCGTTAAAGCGTATGAAACCACTTTCGGCGACCCAACGCTTTCTGTGCCGCACAGCGAATACAGTTCTTTTAAAGCAGTTTTAAATATCAGCCGCGACGCAGGCGGTTTATTCTGGAAAATGTTCCTGGGAATGTACATCGCTTTTCTCATCGCTTACATTTGTTTTTATATTAACCCCGACGAAATGGGTTCACGCTTCGGATTGAGTGTGGGTGCACTTTTTGCCGTAATCGGTAATAAATATATCATTGATTCTTCTTTGCCCGAAACAACTTCATTTACCCTAGTTGATACACTTCACGGGGTAACTTTATTTTTTATTTTTGCCATCATCGCCGCCACAGCTTATTCACTGAAACTGGTTAAGGAAAATAAAGAAACAAAAGCGCACAAATTTGATATGATAGCGGCGCAGGTTTCCCTGCTGATCTATGTTTTGCTGAATATTTATTTTATCGTTCAGGCAAATGGATAGCGTAATTTCCAAAAGACTAACAGGTTTATAAAACCTGTCAGCCTAAAGAAAGCTTTCCCGATTCTTTATCCCGCCACCAAAGCATCGAAACGACAGGGAAATATCTGCATGCAAAAAGAAGCTTTAATAAACATTCCGGTAGTGTATCAGTTTGAAATTTGATGATTAAAAAAATTGAAAATAGAAAGTAGAAAAGCGCAATAGCTGGGCGTGACGTGCATTTCATCAACTTAACTTTTGTTGCGGCTGAAAATTCATTGAATGCGCAGCCAATGCCAATGCGTAAACATTAATGGGGCTATGATTCAACAGGCGTAAGATTTTTAAGGGTAAGAAAAATAACCTTAGCTTTACTATATGGCAACATTGACAAAGTATAACACCTTTAAAAGTTTGAAGCAGAATTCCTCTGTTAAATTTAAGGAGGCTGCTAATTCCTCTGTTAAGGTTAAGAAGGCTGCTAATCATGAAAAAATAGAGGAAGCAGAGATGGAGGCATTTCTTCAGTTACTAAGTAAGATAAAAGCAAAAAAAGCTTAACCTTAAATGGAGAATAACTTAACCGACGAGATACTCCGGGTTTGTCAAATTCTTAATAAAAATGGTGTTCAATATGTAATCGTTGGCGGTACGGCTGTGGCTTTTCATGGATATTTTAGATGGTCTCAAAATTCTACAGGCGCTCCTACAGAAAAATTTGATCTTGATATTTGGTATAATCCCACATACGACAACTACTTTAAACTTTTAAACGCTTTAGCTGAATTAGGCCAGGATGTAAAGGAGTTTTTTGAAGAGCAATCACCGAATCCTCTAAAATCATATTTCAAATTTGACTTAAATAAGTTTTCTCTAGACTTCCTGCCTAAATTGAAGCGAGCCACCAAGTTCAAGCAAGCATACGAAAAATTAACTTGTATAATCCGCATTTACTATTAGGAAAACATGTTTGGAGCCTTCTCATTGGTCCAGGTAGAGCATTAGTTGAGGGCGAATCAAAAAATATTCCTTCGGATAGAACCTTTGCCACTTATTATGCTGGCACAACACGAATGGATTCGGGGTTTTCATCTTTCCAAATGACTACAGCTGAAAATTTTAAAGAAAATCCAATGTTGCCCAAAGTAATTAAGTATCTTAAAAACGATGGAACAGAAATGACAACTCAATACTTTTACCAAAGGCAAAAATAAGTTGGTTAACTTATGGATTTAATCTTTGGCTTGTAAGAACCATCTGTGCAAACAACCTTATTACCTTATTTTTTTTAATTGCTAACGTGAAAGGTTGATCCGAAATTATTTCAATTGTTACTAAGGTTTAAAAGCCAGTATTCTGAAAATATAAATCCGCAATATTTGTTTGTTTACTGACGCGGGTTCTCTATTTTGGAAAGGCATTCTTCTGTTGATGTTTAAAAGATTAAGATTTGACAATTTTTTGAAAGTTGTCAAATCCTCTTATTTTTTCTCTTCCAAAGCAAATGCAACATAAGCATCGCCGGAAGGTTTATGCAATTTGCCGCCGCCGCAGGCAATCACTAAAAACTCTTTGCCATTCACTTCGTAAACAGAAGGTGTGGCAAAACCTGACGCAGGTAAATTCGCTTCCCAAAGTAGTTTTCCGGTTCTTTTATTGAAGGCACGAATCTTTGCATCGCTGGTAGCCGCAATAAATACAAGTCCGCCTGCTGTCACCACCGGACCACCATAATTTTCCGTGCCTGAATGAATTCCTTTCGCTTTTAATTCAGGATAATCGCCAATCGTATCTTTCCAGATATATTCACCCGTGCTTAGATTAATCGCATTCAAAGTTCCCCACGGTGGCTTCACAGCAGGATATCCTTCTCTTGTCAAAAATTTATTGTAGCCGGTAGAAGTATAAGGCAAATGGAACCATGGATCATCGGCGACTGCCGCGCCGACAAATTTTTTCGTTTGTTCCTTTTTATTATCCAGAATAAACGAAGCGAGTGCGTAGATCTCTGCTTTCGATAATTGGTTGAAAGCAGGCATCCGCCTTCTTCCTGACGAAACCAATTGTGCAAATTGTGCATCATTATATTTATTATTAATCCTACTGATGTCGGGATAATTGCCCCCACCTTTTCCCTGCTCACCGTGACAATTCATACAGTTAATTTTATACAAACGACGGCCCGCTTCGAGATTGGTTTCGCTCTTTTTCACTTTATCTTTTACGTCTATCATCGTAAGCACCCATGGCATTTCATTGGCGTTTACATATAAAATGTCTGTGGAAGGATCATAAGCCGGGCCGCCCCATTCTGCGCCGCCATCAAAGCCGGGAAAAATGATGGTTCCTTTTTTAGAAGGCGGATCAAACATATTATCCGCATGATAACCGGCAAGCCTTTTTTTGATTTCCTCATAAGAAGTATTGGGAACTAAATTATTCAAATCTTTTTCAGATAATGATTGCCGCGCAAAAGGCTTTGGAAAAGAAGGAATTGGTTGTGTGGGCGATAATTTTTCTCCGCTTAGTTCACTATTTGCAGGAACGGGAGTTTCATTTACTGGATAAACCGGCAAACCGGTTTTACGATCAAGTAAAAAGATAAAACCGCTTTTGGTTGTTTGTGCCAAGGCGCCAATTTTTTTCCCATCTTTTGTTATCGTAACTAACACGGGCGCGGTCGGAAGATCCCTGTCCCACACATCATGATGCACCGTTTGGAAATGCCAGACACGTTTGCCTGTAGCCGCATCCAGCGCGAGAACGCAATTAGCAAAGAGATTACTCCCGGTTCTTTTTCCTCCATAAAAATCATAAGAGGCAGAACCCGTAGGCGCAAATAAAATTCCACTTTTTTCATCAAGGCTAAAGCCTGACCACACATTGACGCCTCCAATGTGTTTCCACGCCTCTTTATCGTCCCAGGTGTCATAACCAAATTCTCCCGGCTGCGGAATCGTATGAAATATCCATCGAAGTTTTCCGGTGTGAACATCATAAGCCCTTATAAAACCCGGCGCTGCAGCCGCTTCCTCGGAGACGCTGGTGCCGATAATGATCAGGTCTTTATAAATAATTCCCGGCGTAGTACTGGCAACATGAAGACTTGAAACATCTCTACCCAAATCATTATGCAAATCAACTTTTCCATTATTGCCAAAGGATTTTATCAACATACCTTTTACTGCATCCACACAATACAATTGAGAATTGGCGGAAAAAAAGATTCTTTTATCCGTCTTTCCATCGCTATAACAGGTAACACCGCGACTCACATTCAGACTAAAAAATCCCGGTCGTTTTGCCTCTTCAGAAGTATCATTCATTGGATCAAAAATCCATTTTTCTTTTCCGGTAGTGGCATTCAAAGCAAAGAGTTTTAATTTCGGCGAAAGTCCATATAACAACGAATCTATAATCACCGGATTTACCTGAATCTGCGTCATGCTGTCCGCATCACCCGTGTGATAAGTCCAAGCCACCTGCAATTGAGCAACATTGGAAGAATCTATTTCGGTCAATGAAGAATAATGATTGCTCTCTTTGTTGCCGCCATATTGTTGCCATGTTGTGTAAGCTTTCTCCTTATTAGAAGTACATGAAGCAAAAATAAAAATGATCAATGCAATGGCTAAAAGGATTTTCAACGACTTGTTTAATCTAAAGTTCATTCGTACTGTTTTTTGGTAAACGGATTCCTGCTATCTAAATAAACATTAAATGAATAAATAAGCTTGTATTATTTATCAAATATAATCAAGCGATGGGAACTGACAGAGAATGATTTTCCCGCAAAAGCAAATGCTTTATTTTCCTTAACGCATTTCATAAATTATCTTTGGCACTTACTTTAAATTAACCCTTATGAAAAGTTTTATCCCTACCCTCCTACTCATGTTCTTTTGTTGCTCAGCTTTTGCCCAAACAAACAAAGGAAATTTCGTTTTATCCGGAAACACCAATTTGAATGTTCTCTTTTCAAACACCAGTGTCGGCACGGACAGCATCGAGACCGGCAAAATAAAAAATAATCAATTTGCTTTTACTGCCGCTGCCGGTTATTTTTTACTTGACGATCTTACCGCCGGCATTTCTGCAACCTACTCTTATGACTATACCACTTCAAAACCCGGCATGTATGGGGAAAGCAGCATTGGTACGATCACACAGGCTTTCACGATTATGCCGCAGGTCAATTATTATTTGCCGGTGCAGGGAAAACTGAAACCATTTGTTGGAATCGGAGTTGGTTATTTATGGCTTGAGCAAAAAGATTCCCGGGTGAATGAGAATGAGAACAAAGTTTATTCTATGTCTGGCACTTCTCTTAGTGGAGGCGCAGGATTGTCTTATTTTATCAATCAATCTGTTTCTTTTGATCTTGGATTTCAATATTATCACAACCATTTAAAAGATAAAATGAACCCGGAACAGATCAGAAAGCAAAATGCAGTTTCGGGCACTTTGGGTGTATCTGTATTTTTTTAAAAATTGAAGGTTTATCAAGATTTTTTTCAGCATTCTGGTATTTCCCAACGGGAATAATCCGATAAAATAAGAATTGAAAAAGGCAATATTAGTTTGTTTACGGTCAAAAAAAATATTTACAAACTCTTTCTAAAAGACATTTTTCGGGCAAGATATTTCTTTCCCTGATCCGCCAAGATTGCCATTCAACAATCTGAAAGACAGCGTAAAACCCGTAAAATAATACCAATCTTTTAATTTAGGATTTCCGCGCTGGGTCCCTGCAGTTGGATAAACAGTCGAGCCGCCTTTTATCTCACCGCCGCGATAAGCGAGTTCTACAGCTTTTGACCCGCGATTGGCAAGTAAAAGATCTTCTGCAACATAAGTTCCGCTTACATCATCTAAATAATCAGTAAATAATTTTCTAAAACCAACTTCAAGGCCAACATTGATATTATCGCTCAATGGCATTTTCACTCCCGCTCCAAATGGAATCGAAACCTGGGTAAGATTATATTCTTTTACTCCGGTGGCAAAGCCTTCTCCTTCCGTACCAAAAGGTTTCAGGTAATATTTTTGTCCTGTACTATCAAAAGTGTAAGGATCAAAATGATAAAGGCTGATTCCGGCAAAAACATACGGCGTAAGTGTGTGCTGTCCTAAAGTAGTAATAAAATATTGAAGATCAATATCACCCTCGGTCAATTGGGAATTAAAATTTAAATTTCTCGCCTTATTCCTCCCTTTTTCATCATCGGCAGAAATCTTCCCAATTTTAAAATTAGTCCTTACAGAAAATCGTTTGGACAAATCGTAAGAAAACCCAATGCCGCCGGCCAGATGCGCCTGGTTAAAAGAAAAAACTTTGTCCTGCAGATCTCCCTGGTAGTTAGATGTTCCGAGAAAGAAATTTAGATGTAAGCCCTGGGCTGCGGATATTAATGAGACTAAAAGAAATGAAAACGAAAGCAAGAAAATTTTCATGAAACAGAGATTTGTATTTAAATGACTTTACCGGCAAAAATAATACCACACAGTAAACCTACAAATAAGAAAGATTTACATTTTGGATTTTAAGTTTTAAGTAGAGATGGTCAAAGAGAGCCCCCGGGCCGAAAAAAATTCATTTCATAGAATTAACTTCGCGCAATTATTATGAAAGGACGGGAAAGATTTTTTACAATATTTACGTTGGGATTGCTATCTGCCATGGGCGCGTTTTCGATTGACATGTATTTACCCGGCTTCCCCGATATTGCCAGAGATCTTCATACAACGGTTGCCCACATTACACTTTCAATAACCAGTTTTTTTATTGGAATTTCTGTTGGTCAAATGATCTACGGGCCTTTGCTTGATAGATATGGAAGAAAAAAACCTTTGTATATTGGATTGATAGTTTATTTAGTCACTTCCATTGCCTGTGCTTATGCTCCAACGGCTAATGCATTGATTGGAATCCGTTTTTTACAGGCATTAGGATCATGTGCCGGAATGGTTGCTTCCCGGGCATTGGTCAGAGATATTTTTCCGGTAAATGAAAATGCAAAAATATTTTCATTGCTGATGCTGGTGCTGGCTTTATCGCCAATTGTAGCGCCAACTTTGGGCGGATATGTTACGGCCGCTTTCGGCTGGCAATCTATCTTTTTTATTTTGGCCACTATTGCCGGACTTACGCTTTTATTGGTTTTATTCAAATTGCCGGAAGGAAGGAAACCGGATACTTCTCTTTCTCTGCTTCCACGGCCGATCATCAATGGATTTTTAGAAGTGACAAAAGTTCCGCAATTTTATACTTATGCATTTGCGGGAGCAATTGCTTCATCCGGATTGTACGCATACATTGCCGGTTCGCCGTTTGTGTTTATGGAATTATTCCACGTAACGGAAAAACAATATGGGTGGATTTTTGCCATCATTGCCATGGGATTGATTGTAGCAAGCCAGGTGAACACACTTCTGTTGAGAAGATATTCCAGCGAACAAATTATCCGTGCAACCTTATTTTGTCAATGCCTGGCTGGAATTGCTTTGGTTTTAGGAACTTATTTCCATTTCCTCGGATTGTATTCCACCATCTTTTTGATTTGGGTTTTTCTGAGCACACAAGGTTTTGCCTTTCCAAATTCATCTGCGCTTTCCTTAGCGCCATTCACCAGGAATGCCGGAACTGCATCAGCATTGATGGGTGCTTTACAACTCGGTATCGGCGCCATTTCTACGGCTTTGGTTAGCATCTTAAATAATGGAACCGCCATGCCGATGGCGGCGGTAATGTGCGCTTGTGCGGTAGGTAGCTTTTTAGTTTTGATGATTGGTAGAAGAAGAATTAAATTATCAATGGTAAAGGAAGAATTTGCAGTAAACCAATAAATAATAAGAATTTGTATTCGCTAAAATAAAAAACCTCTTCATATGAGAAGAGGATTATTTTTTTTGTGACCCTGTCAGGATTCAAACCTGAAACCTCTTGATCCGTAGTGCAATGATACTACCTTTTTTATACCTATGAAAGTAATTGTAATCCAGTCGTTAAATCTTTGTCAAATGCAATAGTAGCAACGGATTTAAAAGTATATAAAGTTTTGGGGAAGACACTTCCCCTCTTCCTTTCCAACCCTCATTTTTTACCTAAATACGGTATTTTTCGTCATTTTGCTTAATGTTTTGCTTAATGTTTTTCCTACCTAACTCTTTCTTTTTCAATGGATTCTTAAATTTTTTAAAAAATTCCCTTGTAACTACCAAAGGCTTCCAATAATTTAAAGTGGAAATCAATATTGATTCACCTTAAAAATTACATCATGAACACACAATTTAAAGTATCAGTTTTCTGGGATAACAGGAATAAACTCAAAGGGAATATGGGAACTGTGATGTTGCAACCAACAATCAACAGGCAAAGGTTTTATTTTTCATTGAAGTTATTATGTACAAAAGTTAATTATGAAAAAGCGATGACTGGAAGGATGTTGAATCCTGAACAAAAGAAGTTAAGGGAAGATATTAATTCTTGTATTATGAAAGCGGAAGAATTATTGTCAAGATTGAATGAACCAACAAAAGAATCTTTTATTAGATTCTATAAATCTGATTTGAATTTATCAATTGGTTCTAAGGTTGATTGTTATTCTTTGATGAAAGCTAAAATTGCTGTTTTGGAAGCCGAAGAAAGGTTTGGTACTGCACAAAATTTGAATGCTTCATTTCACTCTTTTAAAACATTTAAGAATGAATTGTATTTAGAAGATATTTCTGAATCATTTATTAAAGGTTATAAAGATTTTATGATAAAGCGGAAATGTTCTTCAACTACTACAGGGATGTATTTAAGGAATCTTCGTGCAGTTTATAATCAAGCTATTTCTGATGGTTTGATAAGCGGAAGTGTAAAACCATTTAAAAATATCACATTAGGAAGTAGTGTAAAATCAAAATCAGTTTTATATCCTTATCAATTAAAACAGTTATGGGAATATCGTTCCGAATCTTTACGTGAAACTCGTGCAATTGCATTTTTCTTTTTTTCCTATTTATGCAATGGAATGAATTTTAAAGATGTTGCTTATTTGAAGTGGAAAAATATCAATGGCGATATTCTTTCTTTTGTTCGTGAAAAAACGAAAAATACAAAAAGGAATGAATCAGAAATCAGGGTTTATTTATGTGATGAAGCTAAAAAAATCATTGCAATCTGGGGAAGTAAAAAAAGAAAACCTGATGACTATATTTTTGAATTTATGCGCAAATATCGTTCACCCAAACATTTTGAAGATACAATTATCAGATATAAAAGGATTTGCAATAAAGCCCTTGTAAAAATAGGAAAGGAATTAGGTTTTGATGTTCATTTAGTTTTAGGATTAGCAAGGCATTCATTTGCAACCAAATTGAAATTAGATGGTACACCAGTTTCATTTATCAGTGAGGCAATGGGTCATAGTTCAATGAGTACTACACAGCATTATTTAAAAAGCCTCCCAGATGAAAATTTGCGATTGATGAATTCTAAATTGCTTGCATTTTAGCGGAATTTACCTTTTGTTGATACATTTATCAGGAATTAGTTTATCTTCTACTGTAGGTCAGGAAAACAGGTAAAAATGAAAGGATTGGTAAGATACAGTCCTTTTTTCTATTGTATCCTTTAAATTTTCTCCCCTAAAATCAGATACTTTTATGAATGGTAGCTTTTACCTTTATTCAAATCTTAAAATATGAATACAGAAATTATTAAAAAACTAAATCTTACAAGGGCGAAATTTTGTTTACCCCTGCCTTATCAAAACTTAATCTTGTATCATTACAAGAAAGATATTTATTTAGCAGATACTGGTTTCAGTGATGGAGTATCAAATGTAAATCTGATTTATAGAAGTGAAAGCGATGAATATACCCCTATGCCGGATGATTATCTTTTAGCAGTTCCAAATAGCGAAATTGATAAAGGATTGAAATTGGATTGAATTACAATCGAAACGTAAAAATTTTACAGCCTCGTATAAAGATTCATTTCCAACCTCATTTTTTGTGAGACTTCAATGTAGTATTTAAAGCCTTATCATAATTGTTACTAATCATGTTTGGGAAAAGATATTTCTTTTGTTTCATAACCGCTATTGCCTTTTCAAAATCTATCTTACTTTCTTTAAGAAGTTTTTTATTATTTTTTTCTTTTGCCAAATCAAGTTTTACTTTTCCCCTATATCCTAAGGCAGTATAATTGTTGGGGTTATTCTTTAATTCTTCGTCATAAAGCCTTAAAGCTTGTTCATTATCATTTCCCATACAAGCAATGGCGCGTACAAAAGTACTTGTGAGTTTCATGATTTTTCTTTTTTCTAAAGTAAGAAAAGATTTTGAAATTTTAGCGTACTCATTCCAAATAGATATGAATACCGGAAAAGTATAACCAGATTCCTACTATTGCTTTTATAAAAATGTTATCCTTAAGTGATAAAAAAATCCGTGTTAGTAGGTGCTGTATGTAACTCATTTCAATTCAATAATCTTTTCTTTTTAAATATGTTGAATGAAATAAGTTATCTTAGATTCATAAACTCACTGCCATGAACCTTTTGAAGTCAATACTTAAAAACTTTGGACAGATATTATCTGTTTTTACTTTTATACTTCTTTGCTTTGGATATTATTCTTTGACAATGGCATATGAAAATTATGGAATAGCAATTTTTCATTTTATTGGTGTTTCTGAAATTATTATTCTATCACTAAATTATTCATTTGGAATTTTTGTAAGTCTTCTTCCCCAAATAGTTATTGTATTTGCAATAATTTTTCAGATGCAAGAATCATTTGCAAAGGGTGAAAATAAAATAACTGCTTTTTGGCGGAATACATATTTTGTTTTTATAATAATGGTTATATATTTTATAATGGTACTGGTTGCGATTATATTAATTGGGGAATCAATTCCTACAGGAATGAGGATAATGAATTTTTATATGCATCTTGTACTTGCTTTTATCAACCTTTTAGTTGTAAATGTTCTATTTCATAAAAAAGACTTTGAAGATAATCTTTTAACATTAGGAAAGATTTGCCTTATTTTATTGACCGAAGCTTTATTGATAACAAGCTTTATACCACCTGAAAAAGAACGTTTTAAAGGCAAATATTTAATTAATAATTCTTTTTCGATTAGTACAGGTGATACTGTGAAATTTATAGGAAATACAAGTAATTTTTACTTTTTTTATAATAATAAAAGAAAAACTACAGCTATTTATCCTGCAAGTTCTATCAGCAAAATAGAATATGAAGATGTGAAAGCAGATTAACCTTTTAAAGGAATCTGGCAAGTGTTTTGGCTTCTTATCACATTCAAAGAAACTTTGAAAACTATTCCGGAAGTCCTATCGCCTGCATCATCTAAAAACTTTTGAAAGTTCCATCCTTCTGAATCTTGTGCCCAACTGAAAAAATCTTCTGCAATCAAAAGCATATCAGATTGAATTTCATCTTCGTGTCCTTCAATGTTTTGGTCACATTACAAGTGATAAAGTTTATTTTCCTTGATTCTTCTTTCAAATAATCCTTCATCAAAAATATGCTTTCCATCAATGGTTATTTTATTCCAAACTAAAAAATTCATTTCAATTTTTTTGATTGTTTGAAGGTTATTTTTCTTCATCCAATTTTTTACTGAAACATCTGAAACTGCATTGATAGAAATTATAGAATTATCGTTTGGATTATTTTTTATTGTTTTTAATAACGAAGAAATTTGAAGTGCTTCAAATCCACAGTTATAAGTGAAAGAACAAACTGCATCATATTGGTTTTGGTTTAAATCTACACCTTTCAATAATGAATTTATTCCAGTTACTTTTTTATCAATTTCAAACTGCAACATTTTATTTGCAAGTTGTTGGTTTATTGCATCACCTTTTTTTATTGCATCTCCATTCATAAATAAAATTGAACCATAACCTATTGTCCATATTCCGGCAGAATCTTTATAAGCATGTAATACACAAGATTCTTGTTTCTTTATAAAATCTATTCCAGCAATACTTATTTCCATTCATAGCATTCAGTTTTGATTTTTAGAAAAATTTATGCAGCCTTCTTCACATAATTTTGATAATACCATTCCATCAAATAAACTGCATCTTCCCATGATAACTTTCCATCAGCAGCCACTTGTGCAATTAATATTGAAAGGTTGTGAAGAAAAGCGGATGAATAATCACCTTCTAATTGTTGAATCACTTTTACTGCTGCTAACATAATTTCATTAGGGTCAGTAAGATTCATTGTTGAATCCACTAATTTTAATTCAACTACTATTTTAGGAAGTTCTTCCCTGATTTTATTTTTGATTGCATCATCTAATTCTCCGGGAATAAGGGTTGTAATAATATCTGCAACTTCTGGATTTTTAGTATCAAAATCTTTTATTGCTTCTGTAACTCCTGCACCGATATGTACAGCATTTTTTAGTTCTGGTGAAATTTTATTGAATAGATTTTTAATCCAATTATAAATTCTGTTTAAAAGGTTTTTCATTCATAAGTTTAGTTTTTTATTTTATTTTTTAATTGATTTCTTAATTGATGAACTTCTTCTTTTAGCGAAACATTTTCTTTTCTTAGTTCATTTATTTCATTTGATAATTCTGTACATTTTTCTGAAACCATTTGAAGCTGTTCTTTCAACTCCGCAAATACTTTTTCATAAATATCTATTGTGTTAGAAAGATTAGTGATTCGCTTTTCCCTTACTTCTTCTTCATTTTTCTTTGTTTCACTTTCATCTTTAGTTATTTCAACATTATTTTTTTTTCTTCCAATCAACCAACCGGAAATAATTCCTACTGTTGCTGTTCCTGATGCAATAATTGCCACTAATAAATCTGACTTCATTTTTAATTTTAAATATTGGATTAATTCAATATTGTCCAATCAGCAGAAGATACTGTTCCAGTGCTTACATAAAGCTTTTTATTGGTAGTATCAAGGAAGAATAAATTTATTGATGCTGGTGTAGTTGTAGGTGCAGCAGTTCCTGATGTAAATGGTTTATTTGTAAGGTCAGAATAAGAACCTGTTGTTGCAACAAGGGATAGAATATTGGTTGTAGCTATTTTATGCCAAGGAAGAAAACCACCTATATTTTTTGTTCTAAAATATAAATCCCCTATTCCACTTGAATTTCCATTATCATATTGAAATTGTAGATTGTTATTATTACTTCCAGAAAATGAAATTACACCACCAAAACTTGCACCAGATGCACCATTTGTGATAACTCCACTAAACCATGATTTAAAACCTGGGCTTACTGTGTTAGCATCAAATACCGAACTATTTATAGTAGAATCATTCATCGCATCCCCAATTCCATAACCACTAATATTAATTGGTTTAGAACTAATAATACTCCAAGGAACTGCATTTAAAAAGCCTGATGGATTACCCGTTAATGGATAAGCATCTGTAATACCATAACCACTTAATGTTGTAGGTTTAGATAGTATGGATGAAAATGTAGGGTTAATTGAAGTTGCAACCCATGTTCCCGGTGTACCTGCAACTGTACAAACCCATGAGATGGTATTTGATATTGGATTAATATTTTTAATTACTGTTCCTTGTTCCCACGTTCCAAAAGTAGGTGCTTGTGTAGCATATTTTCCGGATTTAGTTTTTAAGTTCCTAACAACAGTAGTACCATCTAAACATTGAATTTTAAACGATTTAATTGAAAGCCCATTTGCATCACCACCAAATAATATTACATCAACATACTTAACAGCGGTATCAACTTGAAAATATAAATCATTATAACTGTTTGTCCCTGTTGAATAACAACCACCGAAAGAACTATTTGGATTAATATTGTAATTATCTGTACCTTTTATATATTTTATAGATGGAGAGTATAAAACATTTCCTGAGTTATCAAAACATTGAAATGCCACATAACCACCATTGCCATTAATAACACTTCGCTTTAAAATATATCTTTTACCTACATCAGTTGCAAGTCTTACTCCCATCGCCCTCGATTGTGACAAAAACAAATATGTTGGATATTTTTTTGTAGCAGTAGTATCTGTAGTTTGTATTATTGTACCAGAAGATGTGACAAAAAATAACTCATCCAGAATGTACCAATTATTATTATCGTAAGGATTCAATCTTGTTATTAAATCACCGCTATTATATTCCTGACTGGCTGCAACAGTTTGCGTGAGTTGGAAAGTTCTATTAGTAATTAATGATGTCGGTATACTGCTGCTGTCAAGTAGTATTCCTTGACCATATCCTAAAGAAATATTATTGTATGAAGAAGCATTTAATGTTCTTACAAATATGTTTCTTCCACCGTCACCATTTCCTTCCTGTCTACAATCTTTAAATGCAGTTAATGTTCCAAATTTTATGTCAATCGGTACACATTCATTTGGTGTAGCCCCTTGCCCATATAATTCAAAAGAAGGTTTATACCAGTTATTATTATTAGAATAATAACCCATGTCAGATGTTATGACAACGCCATATCTTGCCTTACCTAAATTTGTTGAAGAAGCACAAGTCAACCTGCCTCCGTAAAAAGAGTTTTCATTTACCCATCCATTGTTAGTAGCAAATATTTTTTCTGCAATTTTATTATTCCACAATGAACCAATAGTTGCAGTACTATATGCAAAACCAGCATTGTCTCCCTTAAATTCAACACCTACTGTAAAATTGCTTGCTTGAACAATATTTATATCACAGGTATTACAATTAAACAACCTTATACCTACGTTATTTTCATTACTCCAATTTGATTGTGTTTTACTTGCTACATTAAGTTGATATTTTATATTTGAAGAGACTACACCTGTTTTACCAATAGTCAATGCTGACCTATCATAAGCTGTTCCTTGAAAGAAAATAGGCGCATCCATTTTTACATTAATTCCAGCAGGAATATAAATGCTGTCTGTTATTATATAACTGTTCCCATTAGGAAACCATAAAGTAGGTACAACACTACTTCCTACCATATTATTTGCATAAGCAATTGCGCTTCTTATTGCAGCAGTATTATCAGTTACTCCATCAGCAATAGCACCAAACCAGTTTACATTTACAGCACCATCAAAAATTCTTTTAAATCTTTTTGTTCCATCTACTAAAATTGTTCCTGTATTATCTGCACTTGTAACATCAGTTGAATCATAATACCAAAAACCCTCTTCACCTTTATCAGTTGTATAATATCTTGACGTTGTTGATGGTGATGATAATGTTCTTAATTGTGCAACAGATACTGGTGGTGCAGATTTTAATATTCCTGCATCAATTTTTCTATTTACACCATTTACAATTATTGGAATAAAACTACCTGTTGGGTCTCCATTAAAGGTGGGCATTGTTGAAATCTTAATTTGCGAAAATCCCATAACACTATAAAATATAAAACCGATTAAAAACGCTAATATTTTTTTGTTCTTCATTAATTCTTTTATTCCTTTCTTTTTAAATATTAATCTGAAATAATAATTTGTCCATCTTCTGATTCAATAAATAAATCACCTTCTGAATGAATTGCAGATGAACCATTGGTTGTACTTGTAGCATAAAATTTTCTTGAATAAATTACTTCTGAATTGCAATTAAAAACCTGCCCAGATGTTACTGTATCATTAATTGTTTGAACAGAATTATCTTGCATTAATTGGGTTAAGAATTCTAACGAACCATAAGTATTCAAACATATATCTATAAGCGATTGCCCTGCTATCGCATTAAATTGTTGCATTTTATTTTTTTATTTAAAGGTTAATTAAACGTAACCTATAATTAAGTCCTTCATAGTCATGAAAGTTCCAGTGGCTGGATTTGTAATATCTACTTTTAAGTATAAGTTTTTGTTTGCCGCTTGTCTAAAAACCGCATAGAACAAAACATTCATATTGAACAGAAAAGAACCACCTGCAGCTTGTGTAAGAGTTGCACCGAAGACAGTTGCTAAGTTGCCTGTTACTGTACAATCTGAACTTTGTACTGTAAATGTTACAGAATAAGAGTCGGTGCAATCTGTCTCAATAAATAGTTCAATTGTTTGTATATGTTCATTTTCATTTAGTGGTAATTCAAAATATCCGGTTTTAGGAGTAGTAGCAAGAAAATTATCTGATTTATTAGGTACAGAAAATGGAAAACCTTTTTGATGTAATAATCCGGATATGAATTTTGTTTTTAAGCCTTGTGTAACTTTTGAATAGCCGAATCCTGTGTATTTGGTTCTGTTTTTCGAATCTACCTCAATCAGACAGGTTTCATTCAAGCAATTATTGAAAACGCAAGCGTTTGGAACACTAGCTGTATAACTAAATGAATTAGACGCATCTAATTTAAAATCGAATATTGAATATAAACCACCACTACAAACAATACTTCCAGTTTCAGTACCAGTGTTAGGTGGATTAAAGTAATTTCCTGTGATAGAAACACCTTTAATAACGTATTGCGATGCAGCATCAGTTTTAAATTTTACTTGTCCACCATTATTTCCTTCAAGATAACATCCTGTTATTACCAAAGCATAAGCAGCATTGACTGATGTACTTGTATCTACTAAAATTCCTGCTAAAGTATTACCTTCAAAATCGCACCCAGAAATAATTGCAGATGCCGCTTTCCATTGAAGTCCATTTTGCCCATTACCAGCCATTACACTTCCATAAAAAGCAAAGTTGTTGCCGTTTTGGTCTGTTGCTAAACCTGTTGGTGAAACTGCATTAAAACCATCCAACTTATTATTTTCAATGATGCAGTTGCTTATAGTATATAGCCAACAACCACCGTGGCAATATATTCCATGTCCGCCATGATACCAGATACTTAAATCCGCTAAACGAATATCTGCACCTCCATTGAACTCAATTCCATGAAGTCCAGTTGCACCTGCACCTGCTGCACCACCGTTTCCATAAACAGCAAGTTGTGATATTGAAATTCTACCACAAGCAGTAAAAATAAGTGCTGATGTTGTTCCACGATTTATTATTACGCTGCTTTCGCCTTCTCCAAATATTCTGAAGGAACGTAATGAATTAAAATTTATTGACGAATGAATAATGTAATTACCCGCCGGGAAATAAAGTCCGATGTATGTTCCAATAGGTGAAATACTTGCAGTTAATGCATTTACTGCTGATTGTATTGCTGCTGTATCATTTGTTGTATTATCTCCTTTTGCACCAAACCATTTAACGTTTATCGCGGTTGAATAAATACGTTTAAATCTTTGACCACCACTTGCGACTATAACAGTTCCTGTATTATCTGCACTTGTTGTATCGGTTGAATCATAATACCATTGTCCACCACCATTATCAGTAGTTTGATATAAAACATCTGTTGCAATATTAGTTTGAGTTCTTAAACCTGCTACTGTTGATACAATAGGTTTTTTTGTTGCATCAAGTTTTAAACCTAATCCTGTATCTACATAAGATTGTGGTACCCCTAATGCTGGAAGATTTACTTTTTGTAAAGCACCAGTTGTTGGGTCTGCTTGTAAAAAAACTTTTGAAGTATCATAAGTTCCTGCCGGAAAATCTATAAATTTTTTTGTTGGCATTCCATGTTTTTAAATTATATGGTTATTTGTATGGTCGATAACAATATTTCCAGAATCATCTATGATAGAATCCAAAAATCTTTCATCATATAATGTTGTATTGTTAGTTGAATAAATTGAATATATTTTTTCTGAATCGGTTATGTTCCAATTAAAAATTTGACCGGATGAAACAGAATCATTTATTGATTGAATATTATTATCCTGAATCAATTGAGTTAAAAAATCTAATGAACCATAAGTATTTAAACAAATATCTATGAGAGACTGACCACTTATAGCTTTGAATTGTTCCATTTATTTTTCTTTTATTACTATTATCCATTTACCGGCTTCTAATCTGTGAATACCTGAATAAAGAATATGATAATTACCGTTTTTAATTTCTTTTAAAACCTTCTGGAAATTTTCTATTTTATTGAATTCTAAATATCTAATCTCAGGTGTAAGAAGAATATTTCTATCTTGGTTTCCCATTCACTAAATTGTTGCATTTGGAATCACTTTTAAATTTCCTGATGAATCAATTTCTACCACTGGATTATTGACGATATAACCGTCTGATTGAAGGTTTAAAATCAATGCCCTTTTGATTGCTTGTTCTGAACCTATACTGTTTAAATATTGAAATATTCCAACACCATCGGCAGGATAGTTTTTCCACCAGCCAGGAAAAGCATTTATTGTATCATCTATGTGTTGACAATCAGATTCGGCAATCATAAAGTCACCATTCTGAAATAAAAAATCGTTGTCTAATAAATATAAATCTTGGTTCATTCTATCTTTAAATATTGAATAATTTATTTGCCATGAGTGATAGCAGTATTTTCAATATCATTTCTTTGGGTTTGTGTAAGAACAGTGGTTTCAGGTGATGCTGTTGGTGCTGCTGTACCTGTTCCAGAAGTTAGTGTAAGAATATGTGTATGGGAATTAAACTTCCTGCTTAAATCGTTTACTAAATTTTCTAAATTGTTTAATTTTTGAACAAGATTTCCTACTTCAACTAAACCACCATAAGACCCATCATTGAACATTATCTTTCCATCAACAATTGATACCTGACTTGAACCACTTATAAATAATATTTGGTCAACTTCTGAATATTGAACAACAAAAGGAAGGTTATAATTTGAGTAAGAAATCATAACAGTTGAACCAATAGTTGGAACAAATAAAATTCCATCATCAATTGCAGCCATCAACTTTACACTTTCAATTGCTGTTTGATTTTTTCCTGATATAGTTGTTACTGTACAGGTTCTTGAAGGAATATCTACTGAATCTACTTCCGCAGTTATTAAATGAACTGTATCAGCATTAAATGTTCCAGATATGGTTTGGATTGCTTGTATGATTGCCCTATCACTCATTAATCTTTAAATATTGATTTTATACTCCAATTCTATTTCCTGTCTTAATCCTTCTACTCCACCAGAATATTCCACGCTTTTAACGACGTATCTTCCATTTCTTTCAGGCAATACTTTATCTACTAAATCAATATAATTTCCAAATTGAATGAACGGAATTCCAAACGTTGTAAATTTTCCTTTGAATCCGGTGTAGTAATATTTCTTTAATTGTGCAGTTCCCAGTTTGATTAAATCGTCTGTTGTTTTTGCACCTAAAAAAGTAAATTCATGCCTTTCACCACCTTCATTTGCAGGTAAGGGTTTATCTTTTGTTCCTATAATTGTTGTAGGTGTATCAGAACCATTTTGAAAAGTTATTAAAACTTCTAATCTTACCTTTTTAGTTTTTGCGATTCCATCTTTTGTAGTTTTACCAGTGTTTTCTTCAATGGTATTTTTACAAACGGCACTCAAAACAATATCATCTTTTCTTCTATATTGCAAGTCATCCGAAATGATATTTTGTTGAAAGTCAAATTTCCAATAGGAAGGATTTCCACCTTTTGTTAGATTGCCATCATCATTAGGAAAATAAACGATTGAACCGCATCTTAATTCATCATTCCTAAAATATGCTTCAAATCCATACTTCTTTTGTAAATCAGCTAATACTTGACAGATAGTTCCTTCTGCCCTATAATCCCCTAATAATGTGTTTGTGGTTGTATTTACAGTAAAAGATAACCCGGCATTTGAAATCATTTCAGCAAGCATTTTTTCAACAGTATATTTTGATCCTGAAAAGAAATTTTTATTGCCACCTGTTGCCTGAACTTGTTTTAGTTTGAACATATTATCTTCCAATTTTAAAACAAATGGTTTTTTAGATGTTACTTGTGAAATATATCCGGTGAAAACAGTTTGTAAAGTATTTTGTTCAGTTTCTGCTTGATTATAATAAGAATATCCTGATTGAATGATTACTTTATCACCCCTTAAATAAAGTGGTACAGCATCAGAAGTAAAACCGCCAATATTTGCATTATTTGTAGATACACGATTGCCAAATTTATCTTTATAAGAAACATTTTTTGGCAAAGTAATTTCACCATCATCTGTTAAATCACCCCAAGAACTTTTTACTTTATAATCATGTACAAATTCATATACAATCGTTTTATTTCTTGTAGGAAAGTTTTTTGTGGGTTGTTGGGTAAAAGTTATGCGTGTAAGTACAGTAAACATTAAGAAATTGTCAGAATAACTTCTGCATCTGATAAAGCAGTTATTGAAAAATTTTGTGTTGAATATCCACCTGCATCTTGTTGTAAAGTGAAATCTTTTATAACCACATTATTTATTCCTAAATTTTGTAAGTATTCACAAGTAACAGGAGTTGTAACTCTTGCAGTTAACATGGACATTAAAGTATTTATTTCTGTGGCCGGATGATTACCATTATCACCTGCAATGATTCCATTTATACTTATTTCATAATCATCCATTCCAATATATTCTTTTACAGTTCCATTTCTTCCTTGAATTTCTGTTGTGATTATTTTTTTTGCTTGTGATACAGTCAATAAAATATTTATTAAAGTCAATGCTTTTGTAGTTATCAATCTATTGGTTATAAAATCTGTATAAGTAACAGAACCAAAAGTTATATTCTGCATCACTGGTGTTCCTAATGGCGATAATGGAAGTTTAGAAACATCTTTTGTAAATGATTTAATTTTTCCTTCAAATGGATTCTGTTCTGACTGTTTAACTGTTGTTCCATGAGTCATGTTATACGCCCTGATTATATTATTTATAGGTGCGGATTTTATAACTATTGGGTCAGTTTGAACTGGAATAGTTTTAGTATGAATAGGTGGAATATTTTTTATTGTATCTTCTAAATTTGTCATTATTTTTCCGAGATTATTTGGGAATTATCAACCGCCGACATCAAAGCGGCAGTCATAAGTTCTTGAATCTTTCCTGCTGATTCTTTAATATTTGTGGTCATTATTTTTATATCGCCTTTCTGTAAAGCATCAATCTTTATATTGATTGTTACTGCTTTATTTCCTTTTGCACCTTTTGTTTCTTTTGTAGATGGTGTTGCTAATTCATTTCCTTTTGCTTTGCCTTTTGCAATATTTTTTGGTGAAGCAACATGAGTTTCTTTTGCATTATCTTTTGCAAAATCCGCCATGCCTGCATCATAACCTTCTTTAGCAGCCATGCCTAATCTAAATGCAGCATCTTTGATTGCATCTACTCCTTGTGCAAATCCATCTTTTATTTCTGATGGATTCAATGTAAAAGTTCCATGAATCACATGCCATAATGATTTGAAAATATCACCTACAATTGAACCAAATTCTTTTATTACTGCCCATGTTGCCCATAATACAGCACGAAATTTTGCTACATGATTATACATATAAATTACTGCTGCTGTGGCTGCTGCAAGACCTAAGATTATTATTCCAATTGGATTTGCATCCATAGCAAGATTCCATAACCATTGTGCAGCAGTTGCAACTTTTGACGCTGCTGCAATTGCAAGAATTGGAATTTGTTGTGCAATGTATAAAGCAGTAATTGATGCAATCACCGTTCCTACAATTTCCATAATGGTTTTATGTTCCTGCATCCAATGGATTGTTTCTTTGATACCATGAATTAATCCCACTAATGCAGGTGTAACATATTTAAGAATCTGGGTAACTATTTTTCCTAAACCCTCTTTAACGTCTTCAACAGCCAAATTCCATTTTGCTAAAGGATTTGCATCAAAGGCAGCTTTTGCAGAACCACCATATTCACTTGATAATTCATTTAAAATCAAAGACTGAACTTTTGCCTGTTGTCCAGTTTCCACCAAATGTTTTGCTAATTTAATCTGGTCTTCGTTAAAGTTAACTCCAACTCTATGCAATGCGGCCATTCCTTTTACCGGATCTTGCATTGCTTTTCCTAACATAATAGAAAGTTCATCAACACCATGATGTGTTCTTGCACTCATATCAAGAACAGCCATTGATGCTTTATCAAAATTGGCTTTTGTTATTTGTGGGAAGGTTAATAATTGTGCCTGCATATCCACAATCTGGTCTTTTGTAAAATCAACTTGTTGTCTTATTTTTTCTGCAGATTCTTCTAAATCTTTTGCAGATAAACCAGCAGCATATCCAGTACTATCCAACCCTGCTTTTACTTGCGCTTGTGCAAGAATTAATTTTTCATATTCATCGGTTGAATCTTTTATAAATTCAATTCCTTTCCATAAAGAAAATGAAATACCAAACGCTTCGGCAACATGAGTTATTCTTTCACCAAGACTTCCCATAGTTCCTTCAAGTTTTTTGGCACCCGAATTTGCTTCACCCAGCTTATTGGTTAAATTATCTTTTAATGATAAGGTATATTGTACTTCTGGCATTTATTTTTAAATACTTTTTTAAATAAAAAAAAGCAGAATATATTTCTGCTTCTAATTATTTATCCATTCCATTTTATCTGATAGGCCAATGATGAAAAATATTTTGCACGATTCCAAAGTTTTGCAAATTCATCTTCTGATAATTCATCAGGGTCTTTATTGAAAATACAATGTATGATTGCACCCATGCGGCTTTCATCGCTGCTTTCATCATCTATTTTATAATCTTTTATTTTTTTTTCAAAGTATTTACTGAAAACTTAACAAGGTCATAAGCAGCCATAACTGCACCTAAATAAATCTTGTCATCTTCGGAACGTTCAGAATAAATTCTTGGGTCAGAATGTTCTTTCAATAACACTGAATCTAACATTTCTGCTGCTGCACTAAATCCACCCATAATTGATTTATCCAATACTGCTAATTTTACCATCCTTGAAGGTTCTTTTATGAAACCAACAATCAATTCTGAATCAGCATTTTCTTGAAATATTACCGGATGAACTTTTACATTCAATTCCTTTGATAATTCATCTGCTTTTACTTGTGCTTCTTCTTGAGTCATTTTTATTCTTAAATATTGTGCAATTATGGATTTGTATGTTCAATGCTACCTATGATTAAAGGCAGTTTGATAATCAGTTTTGTGTCTCCTTGCTTTGCTGTAAATGGGTCATCTACAAATTCGCAAGCACGTAAAGTATCTTGCTTAAAATTCAATCCATTCTGTCCAAACAAAACTTGAATATCAAAAGGTTTTATTAAGAGTGCATCAAATGAAGGGGATGCAGCAATTATTCTTCTCCATTCTTCCCAATAGATACTTATGCTTCCTTCATTTTCAATGTTTCCATATCCACGTGAAATAGCTTCTTGTCCAAATCCATAATTATTTTCTTTTTTCATTTTGCGTGAATATTCAATCTCTGTTATTCCAATTAATGGAACTCCGAAAAGATTTAATTTCACATTAGCCCATGAATAATTAATTCCATTTATAAGCGGTGTTGGCATTCATAATTTTTATTTTAATTTTTTTTAAATGGTTACTGAATAACCAATGTTTACTTGAATATTTCTTCCTGTTGCGATTTGAACCAGATTTACATTTATGATTAAAAGTCCGGTTGAAAGAATATTTTGAGTTGTATTTATTGAAACATTACTTCCTGATAATTCACCATCCCTTACCATTTGTATCAATGGAGTTTCTGCTAATCCTTGGAAATATGCTACTGCTTCATCACTCAATGTTCCATCAGAATTCAAATTGATAGGGCTATTAAGTGCAGAAACTAAATTTGCATAAATGTTTCTTGTTGCTTTTTGAATTGTTCTGTTATCGGCTATATAAGCATAATCAGAAGTTGTTGCAATTGCAGTTGAATTTTCATTGAAATAAGAACCAGCTACACCAACAAATTTTCTAAGGAATATGTATCTATAATTTTGTAAAGTAGTTAGTAAAGAATCGGTAACAGAAGCGTTGCTGAATTGAACACCATTTGCAAAGGCTATATTATCACATTCATAGCCATTGCTGATATTAAAGTTTGCTACCCATGCAATTGATTGTGATACTTTTGCTGATGCTACTGCACCTAACAATGCACCTAATGTAGTTATTGATTTTCCAGTTGCTTGAAATAAACTATTTCCTAAACCAGTTCCGTCCTGTGAAATAACAGCAGATACTAAATATGCTGATAATGTTGAAAGGTTTGTAAGTGTTGATACATCCGGTGTTCCTGAAATATCTGCACCATATAATGCAACCAATTCTTTATGTGCTGTTACGTTTGCTTGGCATACATTATGAATGGTAGTTAAATCACCACTTGAAAATGCAGAAGTTGAATCTTTAAATACTCCAATCTGTCTGATTGCACCATTTGCGAAATTTTGCATTGTGGTAATCTCAACAAACGTATAAGGTGTAGGAATTGGAAAAATACCTACATAAAGATTGCCTTGTGGCTGTAATCTAAAGTATTCACTGATATGATAATTCCATGTCGCAAATACACTTGCTATACCACCTGTAAATTGTGTTAATGTTCCAGCTAATGTTGCAGAAGTTGAATAAGTTGCTGTTAAAGGTGTTCCTGAATTTAAAAATATTCCTAAACCTTTTCTTGCAGTTATTGTAACTGTTGCTGTTGATGCTGTTGCTTTGTAACCATGTGTTTGTGTTCCTGCATTGATAACAGCAGCAATAGAAGTTGCTACTAAAGTTGGTGTTGTATCACTTGACAATTTATTATAAGTTCCCAAAGAAACTGTTCCATTTGGTTCTGCAACATTTAATGTTACTGAATCATTAGGACTACCAGCAGCAGTTACTAAAAAACTCCCTGTTGCTTGTGTTTCATCTGAATAATTATTGGTAATACCTGCTGCTATTGCATCTTGAACAGAAAAAAATTGTTTAATTCTATTTGATGCAGAAAATCCAGAAGGTAATGTTGAACCATAAAATGCTAATCCAGATATATAATCTTGCCCGGGTAATGGACGGCCTAAACCACCTTGACCTAAGACAAAAGACACATTATTTAAAGACATTAATTATTTATTTTTTTTGTTTTCAAGAAAAAGAATTCTCGATTCTTTCATTTTTTGTTTTGTTTCCGGAGTATGCTTTTTCCCTTTATTCCAAGCTTTTCTTCCTTTCAATGATTCACTCATTTTTTGTTTTGATTCAATGGTTTGTTTATGTCCAATTTTTCCTTGATGTGATTTACTTATTTTTTGTTTGTGTTCTTCAGAAAAAATTCTTCCTTTATTGCCATTTGTTTTTCCTTTTCTGGTTTTACTCATTTTTTCCCTTGTAACATCAGAAAGAATTTTTCCTTTATTTGCTTCACTCATTTTAAGTTTAGTTACTTCGGAAACAATTTTTCCTTTATGTGATTTACTAATCTTTCTTTTTGTTTCATCCGATAAACTGCCACTTCTATCATCTGTTTTAGTAAGTTTACAATTCAATCCATTTTTTCCTGTTACATCAAAAACATCCTGATAAAATCTTTCTTCTTTATTCAAATCTTTTTCTTCACATTCATAAGCAATATGAAAAGAATGATTTTCTACACCATATTTTTTAAATGAATTATAAAGGTGTATTTGACCTTTGCATTCATATTTTTTATAAGTTTCCCATCTTTTTTCAATATCAATTGCTTGTCCTATATAAATTTTTTCTGTCGGTGATTGAATTAGATAAATTCCTGTCATTTTTTAGGTCGCTTTTTCTTTGTGAATTGGCGTAGAATCAGGCGTTTGATAGAATCTCCATTCACCTTTTTTATTAAACCAAATTGTTGTTATATGAGGCATAACTTCAAATATTGCTTTCGCCTTATCTATATTTATTAAAGCATCATTTTTTATTGCATCAACTTTTTTAGTTTCAACAGGTTTTGATTCTTCCTCAACTTTTTTAGTTTCAGTTTTTTCAATATCTTTTTCCACAGTTTTTATTTCGTCTGCCATTAATTTTTTTTATTTGATTAAGCAGTTGCTGCACGTCCTTCTTCAACCCATGTTGCACCGTCAAAGACTGCACTGAATGATGCTTTCTTTCCTGCTGCTACTGATAATGTTCCTGATGCTGATACATTTGCACCCATAGTTGCTACTAATGCACCACCTGTTCCATTGGTAAACATTACAGTTATTTCATCACCTATATAACTATTAGCTATTGAAGGATTAAATGTTACTGCACCTGTCAAAGCAATAGGGCCTACAACAGTTTTTGCTGCTGTTATATTTGGTGAAATAGTTGCTGCGTATGCAGGGGCTTGATAATCGTTTGTTATAACTCTTGAAGTGTTGTCTTGATTTGCACCACTTACTATTCTTGATGTTGCCATTTATTTTTTTATATTTTTATTTTATGCAGTAATATTTGTGTACAATACAGCTAAATCAGGGAAACCAATTTGAGTATCCATTTTGAATAATCCTTTGATGAAGAATAATTCTGAATTTGCTTGCAATCTTGCCAATTGTAAACCAGTCTCATCTTGTTCTGAATTGCAACCAACCCATAAGTTTGATTCCATTCCAGGATTAGAAATAGTTGCAACAATTGTATTATCTGGCATACCAGCTAATGGAACAACATCATAACCTTTATATCTATTGATACCTGCTTGTGTAGTGTCCTGATTTTTGAAAGTACCTAACAGTAAATCTTGTTCATAAATTTGTTGAGTTAAATAACTAACATGGAATTTCAAACCTTGATTACCATATTTGAAAAGCAAAGCTTGAGGCACAGCACTATATACTCTGTTAAAAGCCGCACTAATATTTTCATGTGAACCATCACCTGTACCTGCAACTAAAATCAAAGGACTTGATACCTGTACTGTTGCTGCATCATTTAATAATTTAGTGATTAAACCATCAAAATAAAAATATTCTGAATCAGTTGATGCTTGACCTTTTGATGCAGGAGTTACATAATTAGGATTTGAAAGGTCAAAAACCAATCTACTTCTCCATGTAGCATTTTCAAAGAATTTATTCAATTCCTTCATTGTTTGAAGCATTGTAAATTCTTCTGCTGTTGGCGGTAAATCTCTATCTAATATTTTTGGGTCTAATTGTACTGAGTACCAATGTTGTTCATAGTCTCTTGGATTGAACTCATAGTATAACATAATATCCATTGGAGTTAATGAACGTCCATCCACAGTGACTGCACCTTTTGAAACTGGTGTTGCTGCACGTTTTTGAATGAAATTTGAAACATCAATTCTTGGAATTGTATATTTCTTTTTAATACCATCTTGTACGTGCACACATCCTTTCTGAACTGTGTCCATTCCTACAACGGGTCTTGTGATAAACTGGGATGCAGCTTCACCTGCGTATGTGGTATCACTAATTACTAATGCTTCTGGCATTTATTTATTATTTTATTTTGTTTTTAATTATTATTTTTTGTTCAGTTTATTTTGGAGTTTAGCCATTTCAACTGCTACTGAATTTGCTTGTGCTTTTTTCTCTACATTCAATTCAAATTTTTCCGCAGTTTTATTTGTTGGAATAGAATCTAACATAGCCTGTACACCTTTCATATCTGCTTTTGCTTTTTCAATCCATTCTGTAATTGCAGCAGATTCATTTTTTATTTTGCCTGCTTTTACATTTTCTGAAATAAGATTTTTTGCTTTTTCTTCTTTGATAGAATCTTCAATTTTTTCAGCTTTTGCTTTTTCAGAATCTAACTCTGCTTGTGCTTTTTCAAATGCAGTTTTTGCAGTGTTTAATTGGTTTTCCAAATCTTCCATTTGGGTTTTCATTTTTTCCAAATCATCTTTTGCATTTTTGGAAATAGCAGTTGCTTCTTCAACCATTTCATTAATGGCTTTTACGATGCTATCTTCATTTGCATCTTCTGGTAATGAAAGTTTATTTGTAACTTTTATCATTTTATTATTATTAAATATTATCTTGTTTAAAACTTTATCCGCTTCCGCATAAAAAATTTTCAAATCATTTTTAGGAAGGTTTTTGGTGTTCATAGTTTCAGTTTCTTCCACTTCATCACATAAGCCTAATTTCATGGCTTCATCAGCTTGAATAAATGATGTTCTATCTAACATTTGGGTTACTTCAACTTCGTTCATGCCTGAACGTTGTGATATGATTTTATTCAATGAATCTTTCATTGACTGCAACAAAGGGCTATCAGTTGTTTTGTCTCCATTTTCTGATTCTGAATATGGATTGTGATACATTAAAATCGAATAGTCGGCCATTATTCTTTTGCGCCCAGTTTGGAAAATGACTGCTGCAATTGATGCTGCCATTCCTACACAATATGTATCTACTCTGGTATTACTTTTTAAGATCGCATTGCAAATATTATAGCCATCCATCACTGATCCACCCACACTATTAATCCAAACTTGAATTCTTTTTTTTCCCATTTGGTCTAATGCCAAAAGTTCTTCTTGAAATATGCTTCCATCTATTCCCATCCCATCTTCTGAATCCATTCCAATATGTTTGTTTAATAACATTATTGGTTCATTTGATTCTATGTTCTTTGCATACAGAAATTTCATTTATAAATTATCAACCTGAATGATTCTTTCTTTAAATATTGTAGGAAATAAAAAAAATAATTCGTTCTTCTTTTTCTTTTAAATATGGTTTAATTATTTTTTTAAGAACCGCATGGAAGTTTATTATGAGTATAAATTCCATTAGCTACATAAGTTTTATTGGTAGTTGAAATGTTTATCACTTTGAAATTGCCTTGCTGTTTTTCTATTGAATAGATTTCAATTTCTTCTTCTTTTATATTTTTAAATTTATCGCCAACTTTTAATTCTAACGCTTGTACTTGTTGACCACCATTGATTAAATGAATATGTCCAATGGAAGATTTTAATAAACCTTCATTAATATTATATAATGTAGATACATGGTAAGTTTCAAAAGATTCAACCTTATTATTTTCACCAAATAATTCTTCACCCACTTTTAATTTTCCTAATTCTTTTTGCGTTCCATTTTTTAAAGTAATCAATGTTTCAGGAACAAGACAAGGAGTGATTGTTACAACATTTGTAGTTGCTGAATGACCTGCAGAATCTGATATGTTGCAAACATAATTGTAGGTAGTACCGCTATATGCAACATTTGAAAAACTTGTTGAAACAGTAGTGCTTGATGTTGTTCCTGTTGGATTTGAAATTGTTGAACCATAACAAGTACCACTATATGAGTATGAAAAAGAATAATGATAAGGGATTGTTCCACCAGTTATTGACGCAGTTAAAGTTCCACCAGAATGACTTAAAGAAGCTGTTAAAGGTGCTGGTGGTGGAGGTGGTGTTCCAGCAGGATTATCTAATACAAAATAGTAACTATCTAACATTCATAACTTATACTTGTTTTAGGGTGTAAGAAACTTCATTATTTCCTAATTCATTTTTTCCTAAATAAATCATATACAATAAATTATTTGCAGGTGAAACATTTGCTAATGTGCCACTATCTTTTATAATTGAAGAACCTGTCGGTGTATTGATTGTAAGGGTTAAAGAACTTCCATAACTCCATTTTAATCTTACAACATTTCCGGGGATTGCATTTGTAAAGTCAAAAGTTATTGTAGTTGAAACTGTTGCTGACGTAAAAAATACTGCTTTGTTTTGTTCAAATGTAACTGTGTATGATGCGGGCAATGTAGCTTCTACATCATTTTTCAATCCTACACCCGTTTGAATCATAGACGCAAAATCAAATATTCCTGAACCACTTGCGCCGTCTAAAAATACTATCTTTTTAACATTATGAACATTTCTTGAAATTCCATCTGTAAATGTTACTGGGTCTGCATTTGAAGTATATTGGCTTGTTCCTATAATCGCAACTGCTACATTTCCCGATGTTGCAGTAAAAGTTGTTGCATCTACCAAATAAATTTCACCATTATAGTAAATTCCACCTGCGGAAATGTTATAGTTCAATCCAGAACCTGTGTTGATACAACCCCATAAAATATATCCATGTGTAGTGTCAGCTTTTCCACCAATTAAATTGTTTGCAATGGCTGTTAATCCTTCTTGATATGCTAATTGAAGAAAATCCAATGTTCCTTCTTTAAGCGGAAATTGATTTGAAGAATTTACAGAACTAAGGTCTAATTTTTTCATTTCTTATTTTAAATATTGAACTACTTCAATTTACAAATAGACGTTTCTAAAGGCAAATCATCAGTAGGTTTGTATGTTATAAACAATTCCGGCAGGCATATAATTGTCAACAAAATTTCTAAATATCTTTTCGTTATTTATTCCTGTTTCATCGAGTGCATTATATACAGCTACTGGAACATGAATGGTCAAATTTATTTGCGCAGATATTGTTCCATTTGTTCCTATAAATTCAGAAGAATCATCAGTGGATATATCACTGCTATCTGATTCATTTTGTCCAATTAAAAAAACTGGATTGATGACTGTATTTGTTGAAATATAAATATCTGATAAAACAGGTGGCTGATTGAAAGTTGTTCCGAACCATTTATTTAAAGCATAAGTCAGAACTAAACAGTTTCCATTATATAATATTCTTTCACTTAAACCTATAAAATTATTTTGAACTAAAAACCAATTCGATGTTGTTGGAATATCAGAATTATTATCAATTAATGATTCATAAACTGACTTATTATAAAGAACTCTGGAATATTTTTGGTAAGGTGAACTATTATCAAATGGTAATGCTGTTGAACCTGTAGTATATTCACTAAACCATAAATCCCTTAACCATTGAAGCGGTAATAATAAAACAGAAAGAAAAGAAATTATATTGTTTTTCCTTTTATCTGGCGGCAACATCTGCACACCAAAAGAATAAAAATCTATATCGTAAATATTGGGCATTTTATTCTGCTATGAAATTTAATGTAGAAGCTAAATCCTGTCCTGTTGTGGTTTCAGGAACTATATAACCACTCACAGTATTCCAAACTCTTGAAATCGTTTGTTGGTTTTGAATCAAATAAGTGCCACTTCCAAATGCTGTTGCATCAGGCCTTGCAGAAACATTGATTAATAAAACATCATTTACACCAGTTACTGCACGGATTGCTATTTCCAAATCTGACAATTTCACTTTCCCATTAAAAGGTAATGCTGCCAAATAATTATTTATTGCAGTTATTACATTTCCACTTATAACTGATGCATAATTTCCGCTGTAATAAATATTGGCTTTGATATATAATTTATCTGAATTTTCTGAAATAATATTATAAGTAATACCTGCAATTCCAATTCCGAAAGGTGGATTAATATAAGCTTGTAATGCTGTCAGTTCTGCTGCTTCTAATGCTACTGGTGTTGTTTCTTTTGCCACTTTTATTTGAACCTGACTTGCAACGGTGGTTGTAACGGAACATCTTGTTATTATTTGCAATGAAGTGTCAATGACTGGATAAGAAGGTGCAAAATTTATAAGCTGAACTGTTTGTGGAATTGTTGATGAATATTGAAATTTAAAAACTTGTGCCTGAATCCATGCAGGTGTTGCTGGTGATGCAGTTGCAGCAATAGATTCAACATTTGCAGAAAACACATCCATAAGTTGTTCTAAAATATTTATTGCAGTTGCAACAATAAAAGCAAGCAGTCTATAAATTGCCCTTTTTGATGTTGATGTTAAAACAGATCCAAGTGTTGGATCTGATGCAATATTATCAAGAATTTGCTGCTGTGTCTGTAATATAGGTCGTGCCATTAATTTTATCCTGTTATTATTGTTTCGTTATCTTCTGATAAAAATGGAATTATAAAATCTTCGATAATTAATTCACCATCTGAAATAGGTGTTTCAGTAGTTGTTATATCAATTTCTAATTCTGTTGGTGGTACACTTGTTATATATTTTCCTGCTGCTGAATCATAAGGACTTCCTTTTGAATCAGTGAAATTTGTTATAAAATCAATGATATAGTGATAAAGATTTGTATGTTCATAATCTTGCGTTTCTCCTGTTCTTATCATTGGGTTGCAAGCTGTTGGTTTATAAAATGACAAAGTAGAAACAAGCTTATCCCTTAAATCAAATATGGTTAAATCTTGTTCAAAACTTCCATCTTCATTATAAAATTCATGTACTAAATGAATTCTTATTCCTAAATCGCACGATTGAACACCACAGCCTATTTCCTCATATTTTGCTTCATTGATTATTTCTAAAAAAGCACATGGTTTAGGGAAATCATATAGTTTTCCTTTTTCATTTTCCCGCAATTGATTGTTCCAGATTCTCGCATATAATGGAACAGTATTTCCATCTCCATTTGTTACTTGAATTGTTGAAAGTTTAGTTAGTAAATCTTGTATCGGTGCTTTTATCCCTGCCATTCAATTTTTAAATATTGTAATCTTTTTGAAAAACTTTTTCCATCTGCTTTTCAATTAATTCTATCTGCTTTTTTCTTAAAATAGGTGAATCACCAATAAATTTTCTTTCTGGAATATGCTCAGTTCCTTCATTGTTATAAGATGCATATCCCAGTGGTACTACTAATTTTATTTCATTAAATGAAACGTGACCAGTTCTTACAGAATTTGAAACAGCACGTCTTAAATTGCCTGAACGAACTAAAATTGGTGTAGTTCTTCTGCTTAATCCTTTATACTTTGGATATTTATATTCTGGCGTATCTGGAATTCTTCTTTGTACTTCTTGCCAAGGTTTTGCATCCCAAGCCTGATTGGTAAAAGATTCTGTAAAAAAAACTTGTGCCTGATTTGCAAGTAAGATTGGAAGTTCTTTTTTAAGTTGTTCACAGTTTTTTAATACTTCTTGGAAGTTGAACTTATCCATTAATAATATTGAAAAAACAAAGAATCAAATTGTCCGGGATTGCCTCTTTTAATTAAGATTCCATCAAAATATAATTCTGTGATTGGGTCTATTTCTGCTTTCGCTAAAACATTTATTCCTGCCTTGAATAAATCATAGCTGGTTGGCTTTAAAACAATTGATTTTACTGGTTTATTTGCTTTTCTTGCGTAGCCTACTGCTTGTGCAACAAGGTCAATACTATTGTTATAGGTCTTTTCATAATTACTATAATTGAAAGGTTCTTTTTTTGTTTGTATCATTCATACTAATCTTTTTTTGGTATTGGTAAATTGAAATTATTTTGTGCGAATGTTTTATCAGCTTTGGGAACAGAAAAATATGGGTGCGATTTATCAAATACAACTCCGTCTTTTCCTGCGTTCATTTTAAATACAGCATTCATGTTTTTTGTTGCAACGTTGAAAGAAGATTCTTTTTCATCATCTGGGGTCAAATCTGCTTCCGCACTTTGTTGAACTATGCATCTGCAATTGAAATGATTTAATGGCATGATAGTATTCCAAATCGGGTCATCTACTTTTGCAGTTATACCATTTAATGGTTCACATATATCACAAGCATCACCAATAGTGTCATAAACCAAATAGGGAAGAATATCTTTTTGCTTTTCAATTGAGTTCCATTTTACTGCTGATTGCGCTTGACCAATGGCAGTTGTATGTTCAGATTTTAACCAATCATTATTGTAGGTATAAAATATGTCTTTTGCATCTTTTTTGAAATCAGAAAAACTTCTTACAGTTCCATTTTCATCAACCAATTTTTCAGTCATTTCTTTTACTTGCTGAAAAGTTTTTGCTGCTGAAAACATATAAATATTATCCCTTAATTCTGATAATAATTCTAAATCTGATTCATCAAAATTTGATACTATTTCTTCATTTATATTTTTAACCAGTTTGTCGAAATTGATTCCATAACCTTTATAAATTCCGGTCTTTAAATAATCAGCTATTGAATTATAAAGGTCTTCCGGCAAGTCATATTCAGTTATTTCACCTGCATGAATTTTCTTAATAAAATCTTCTATTTGTTTTTTTGAAAACTTCATTTATTTATATAACTCTTCAAGTTTGTTTTTGATTCTACTATTAAAAACAGGCGATGGCTTTTCTGTTGAAACAGTTGCAGGAATTCCGGTTCTATCTTCAAAATATTTTGCATCCATTTGTAAACCAGCATTTTTCATAGTTTGGGCAATCGTTGCTGTTTGCAGATTAGATTCATCTTCTTTCTTTCTAAATTCTTCTTCTTCTGAATCATTCACATACTCGAAATGATAACCGTCTGGAATGTTTATTCCTTTATATCCGATTGCTTTTAATTTTGGAAATAAAAGATTGTTGACGATTGGTTCGATAAATCTTGCGTCTCTGGTTTGTTTATCTGCTAAAGCCATTGCAACCGGACTTCCATCTTGTTTGGAACCATCTGTTGAACCTTGTCCAGAACCTAATTTTCCTGGGGTTGAATCAACTGCATCTGCATGACCAAGAATTATTTTGCTGACTATTTTTTGACATCTTGCTTCTAATGATTCATAAGCGTGGAAACCGTTTCCCGCAATTGAAGATTCTAAGAATTTAATGTCATCTGTTGGGTCTATGATTGCATAACCAGCACTTCCCATATTTTTTATAGCTGCCTCTAATTGTGCGCGTTCTGCTTCGTTTGTTTTGGTGGTTTTTCCTACCCGATATGGCATTGCATACAATTCAACAAAATCGGCATTGAATCCCAAAGTGTTTCTTAACACGATCTCATAAAGTGCAATTTGATAAAGCAACCCATATCCGCATGGGCTTACACCATTATCACTTTTTGTTTTTACATAGACATGCCAATCTGCTTGTGGTTCTTCTCTGAAATCTTTTCCAGATGAAGCATAAATATAACTGCCTACTTGGTATCTATCAGGTGAAATAAACCAACGTGGAATTATAGTTGATTCCTGCATTGTATCATTTACAATGTCCCCTAAACTAATTAATGAATAACCAAAAAATAAAGCGTCTAAAGAATAACTTATAAAATCATTGAACCATAATTGTTTTTTTAATTGTGCTGTTAAATCAGGTGCTTCAATTCCTTTTTCATCACAGATTTTATAGTTTCTTAAAAGCGTTAAATCTTTGCGTCTTTCCATCAAAGAATAGACATGCCCATTCAACACTGTATCAATAAATATTCGCTGCATCTTAACACGAAACGGATAGTATGCTTTTTCTGCTTCTGCAATTGCATCACGCCAAGAAGCAACGTCTTGCCTTAACCTTGTTAGTTGAACTGGACTTATATAATTCTTTAAATTTTTTGCTACATCTTGTGGATTAGTATCAGAAGGAATTTTAAAATTCACTAAATTTTTTATTCTATTTTTCTTCGGCATTCATATTTTTTATTTTAGTAGGAGTTTATGTTTTTTACATTTCCACCATATCTGATTCTACTTCCTTGTGCTGGTTTTAATAATGGAAGGTTTGCAGTTACTTCTGCTTTGCTAACAGCTTTTAGCCATCTTATGGCATCATCGTAACGCTTCACTCTTAATTCGGGAATATTTCTTGGACTGATTCTGCTGTGTAAATGATACAGTGTTATATCAATTAAAAAAGTAAGCAACTGTTGGCTTCGGTTATCTCCTTGTGTCCAATATGTGGTTGCAGTTATTGCTGTATTTGCTGGAATAGAATAATCACTTTCAAATTTCCAATAAAAACTTCCGTTGTTGATATTATCTGGTGAAATATTTAAATCTGGAATATTTTGGTAAGTACGATATTGTAAAGCTGTTTCTTGTCCTAATGGCTGCGTTGCAATTAAGGAACTGTATATTTTATCTTTCCAAAACACTTTATCTCCTACTGAATATTGCGTGTTATAATCAAAAACAGGAAACGGGTACTGTGAAAAATAAATGGTGTATTGGGGCGCAATTAATGTCCATGCTGTTGCATCAAAAGTTCCTGTTGTTGTTGATTTACAGATGTAATAATTCCCCGCATTTATAACGGCATTTCCTGAATCATAACTGGAAGTTGATACATAAGCTGGTGCATCCAGATAAACTCTCGCATTCGCTTTGTAAACAACTGTAGAGTCAAATACAAGTAAAGGTTGGAATTCATTTGCGAAATCATATTTCTGTACCAGATAGCTTTTTGCTTCCTCAATCGCTGTTAATTCAGTAGCATTAAGAACGGAAGAATCGTTTCCGATAATCTGGTTAAGGTTATCAACTTGAATCTGTTTTTTATAATCTGCACTTATTAGGTAGGGCATTTATTTTTTTAAATATTCATCATTAGTAAGAATTTTTGGAAGCAGGATTTTTACCAACTGTAATATTCCATCCACCACCACCTTTCTGATAGTTTGAAAACTCATGTTGAAAAGCGTAGCAAATCAAGTAATCAAACAAATCCGTAAAGTGACCATACTTCTGTGAACGAACTCTTGTAACAGGGTCTACAGCAGTTTCTTTATGTTTGGTTCCATCAGATGCTTCTTTTAGGTTGATAAAATCATTGATAGCTTTTTTACAGTTCTCCGCAATGATTATTTTTATTCCTTCTCTATTTTTTTCTAAAACATTATTGATCCAGTTGCCACGCATTACAACAGATGGATTACTTTTCATAACCCTTAAATTGGGATTGAATTCTTTCAAACAATCTTTTATCAATGTGAAAAAATTATAGCCCTGTTCAAGTTTTGTATCTGCTTTCTGACTTGTTGCATCACCGTAAATAAATAATCCTGCATCATGATTTTGATACCTTTTTGTGAATTCTTCGCATACTGCTTTTACTGTATTGTTGGGAGTGTAGCCGGCTATTTCATCAATCATTCGCAATTCTTTTCCTTCAATTTGAAAAATGCCCACTGGTAAATACGGATTTACATTCTCATCAAATGAAATGTGCAGTGGAAGTGAAGGATTATATTTTACATCTCCTACATGCTTATCGAGATTGAAACATTTGTAATATTCGCCTCCTGTTTGCAGTTGAATATCCCATTCTCCTTCCACAAAAACTTTATACTGATAAAGCGGGAGTAGTCTTAATGAATCCAAATATTCTTTTGAAAGGTGTGGATTGTCTTCAATCCTTGCAGGAACATAAGCCCAACCTTTAGGAAGTGTATTGGTTTTCCATCTATCATAAAATTTTTCTTTAACCCAATTCTGCGTTGGATTACAAGTTGCTAATATTTTGATCGGACAACCTGGGGAATTGTTCCATGAACCTGCACGTTCTATAAGTTTATTGAAAGTTTCTTCTTGGCATTCATTTATTTCGTCCATGCCACCACCATTGATTTCTAAACCACGAAAACGGTTTAATTCTTTATCAGTATCAAATGATTCTGCCATGAAAATGATCTGGGAACCATTATATAAGGTGCAAGTTTTTGTTTGGGAATTCCAGTTTTTTACGTCTTGTTGAAGACCAAAATCCAGTAATGATTGATAAGTTACAAGTGTTGTAGAATGCAGAGTAGGAACTGATGCACGGATTATAACCCATCTACTTTTTGGATATTTCTTGGCAAGAATCCAGAACATTAAAATCAGCCAGTAAGTCTTTCCGCCTCTGATCGCACCACCAAAAAGAGTTATGGTATTTTGATCAGCGATTCTTTTTGCTTCTGCTTGTTTTTTTGTAAATCCTAAAACCTTTCTTTCTTTTTCACGCATTAAAAATTATCTTCTTCATCATCTGCTTCTTCTAAATAAAATTTAGAATTTTCACCTTCGATTTCTTTTTGATTGGAGTTGATTTCTGGATTTTGCCATTGACCTGTTACATCTATTATCACAGAGTTGATCCGTTTAACTTCTTTCTTGATTGTTTTCTTTTCTTCAATCACAAATTTTCCAATCAATTCAACAGCTTTTAGTCTTTGGTTTGGGGTATATTTTTCTTTATCAATCTCGATCTCGTAAAGCATTTGTTCAAAAATTCTACGCATTTGTGCCTTTGTGCGCTTTGAAAAACTATTGCGCTTCCCGCGCGGACGTCCGGCAGGGTTAGGCGACGTGGGCATTCCTTTATACCAATCTTTATTCCCGGGATATTTTTGTTTCATTTTTTTCTTATCTTTTTTTTCTTCCCGCATCAACCTTCTTTCTTGAGTAAGCTTTGCTATATCTTCATCACTTCGCATTTATTCTTAGTTTATTTTCTCGAATTGCTGACCTTCATTACCTGACCTTTTTAGATTGATATGTTTGTATCACTTTTATCTTACAGGTCAGCATTTCCGTTTATTTTTAGATTTGTAAAAAAGTTTTTAGTGGTACTGCATGTTTTAGAAATTCTTCTTTCTTAAACAAATAACATGATGCGCGGCCGCCATCACCCGAATTATGGACAGTGTAGAAATATTTTTTATCTGCAATCATCCGACGCAATTCATCAGTATCAATTATGTAAAAGGTTCCATCAAAATAATATGCATATAAATCTGATTGGGAAATTGAAATACAAGTTGGTCGCACTGTTCCATCTTTCATTGTCCTTTGATATTCAACAGCAATATTTCCTGTAACAGAAGCCATTTTATCGTGCTTTACTTCTACTGTTCGTGTAAAATTTTCATCTTTGAAAAAAATTGATAAATCCCATTCTGGGAACGAACCTTTGTCCTGTGAAGTGGTCACGGTGCAATCATAGTTCTGCCTAAAAATTTCTGCTAATTTATTTTCCACCTCATGTGCTGCTGCTAAATCTTTGGTGAATGTTGAGTTTGTTTCCCATGCCATTTTTATTTTTTAAATATGGCAGAAAACAAAAAACAATAAAATGCTTGTAGATTTTTTTTGAAGTAAAAAAAGGAGGCGAATAAAAATAAGCCTCCGGTTTCAAAAAAAAATATAAAATGTAATTTCAAAAAAATGGCTGCAATTACGTTTGCCATTCAATCATTAAATATTTGTTTTTTTCTGTTTTTTTCACAACCTGTTTACGCCAGTTCCAAAATATTTAAAAAATTTCTGTTCAAAAATTTGCATCGCTTTTCATTGCCCCTTACATTTCAAATGAACAACAAGAAAAAAATTGTTTTTTTAAAAAAGACATATTTAAAGATTGCGGGATAGAGTAGTGGTAACTCACTGGTTTCATTAGCCAGATTTTACAATGGTTCGATTCCATTTCCCGCTACCAGATGAAATTCAAGGTTATTAGCAAATTTTGAATTTTTTAAAATAGTTTTTTCATAAAGGTTTCACTTCATTTCTCCGATGCTAATAAGGGATTTGATTTCGAAACCTTTTTTTATTTAAAAATATGCCACGTAAAAAAGAAATAAAAAGCGGCTTTCATATAAAATATATTCCTTCAGGAAGCTTGAAGGATTTAGAAAATTTAGCGAAAGACTTTCCTTTTATAAAAGATAAAAACGTTGCCCTCACCAAATATGTTGAAACGATCAGTAATCTGATTGAACGAAGCATTTTTTATAAAGATGAAAAAAAGTTTATTGGAATTTCCCAAGATATTTTAAGAAAAAAATTAGGCATTGAAGCAAAAGCTGTATCTAAAATTTTGAAAGATTTAGTTGAACATAATTTTCTGAAAATTGATAAAAGTGATTTTAAAATAAAAGTTTCGGCATGGAAATATAAAGTGGTTTCAAAGGAAGTTGAAATGATAGCCTTCTCAAAAAATAATTTTAATAAAAAATCTAATGAAATGATGTCTGTTCCAAATGGTATTATCATTTCAAATCCTTCTAAAGAAATGAATCTGTATGCAACATCATTTTGTAAAATAAAATTTGATAAATCAATTATAGAATTTATAAACACACAATATTCTAATCTATCTAATCTATCCAATTTATACACCCATCTAAATGACAACAGTTTTGTACCTGAACACAACAGTCTTGTACCTGTTGAAAATTTGAATTATAAATTGGTTGGGAAAATGCCTAAGGAATTAATCGGAGTGTTCAAAATTCTTAATGGCAATTTGAAAATATCAAGAAAGCATAAAGATTCAAGAGTGTATTCAAATATCACCAATCTGAAAAAAGATTTCAAGCCATTCTTAAGATTAAATGATAAACCATTAATCGGATTCGATATTGCAAACTCGCAACCTTTGATTGCCACAATTGCTTTTCAGATGTATTCACAGAAAGAATATGGTTACATCAAACCGGACATTTTTGAATATCAAAAAAGTTGTGAAGAAGGAAAATTCTATGAATATTTTATGGAGTTAAATGCTGTTAATCCTGATGAAAGAGGAAAGTTCAAAGGGAGATTTTTTGCCAAAGTATTTTATTCCAAAAATTTAGAAGAAGAAAATGAATTAAAAACTCAATTCAAAGAAAAATACCCAACTTGTTATGAAGCAATTTTTACTATAAAAGGAGATCAGTTTTATTCAGAAGAATATAAACGGTTTCCAGCCTTAATGACGGAAATTGAAACTTACATAATGTGGAACACAAATCTCGAAGTAATTAATCAGGGTTATGATATGGTCAATATTTTTGACTCTCTTTATTCAGATGATGAAACAGCAATCGCATTGGCTAAACATCTGGTAATAGAAAAATTTACAAAGTTTGGCATCACTCCAACATTAAAAGATATTGATTATAGAATCGAAACTAAACCTGTTGAAATTCCTGTAAATGCTGACCCACAGCAGAAAATAAATTATGAAACAATGAAACAATTAACAATGGAAAAACAACCGCTTAAATCAAAGCAAACAGAAGAATTAAAAAAGCCAATTGAAAGATATTTAACGCAGGAGGCGAAAGATAAAGGGTTAAATGAACTTGAATATTTTATCAATTACTGGGGCAATAAACACGATTTAAAAACGGCTTACGAAATGTATGAAGACCAGTTTTTAAAATATCCAGAATTAAAACTGCAACCCAAAAATTTATTAAAAGCAGTATAAAAGATGAAAGGAAAAAACTTCATCCAGAATATTTTCCATTAGAACCTTTTTAAAAAACATTATTGATAAGGGCAAATGAACATTTAGTAAATTAGTATAACAATGTTTTTCTTCTATCTTTGGTTCAAACCGAAAAAAAATAATAGAATGAACAAAGATGAATTTTTGGAAGCACTACAAAACGAAGTAACTGGATATAATACGGTTTTGGCAACGGAAAACGGAGATTGGATTGTAAAAGGATTTATTGATATTACTAAAAAAATCTACACCATATCATTAGACACGAAAGTGGTCTCCAAAGTAATTGAATTATTGCTTATTCCTGAATTTGAAAAATTTGCAAACAAGCATAATTTACTACTTGAACTGGCACCGCAACAGAATTTTTTTCCTGACCTTACTTTTACTTCTAAGGACAGTGGTGAAAGATTTTCGGTTGATATAAAAAGTACTTTTAAAGACCAAGCAAACAAAATCAAAAGCATGACACTTGGCGCTTTTACAGGGTACTTTAGAAAAAGACAGAGTGCAAAAAACACATTATATCCTTATGAAAGCTATTCTGGCCACTTTGTGTTTGGCGTAATTTATACACAAATTGAAACTTTAGATGAAAAGAAAGTGTACACATTAGATGAACTAGAAGAAATTGAATCCGTAATTAAAGATTTTCAGTTTTTTGTTCAACCAAAATATAAGATTGCATCAGCAAGTCCAGGAAGTGGGAATACAAAAAATATTGGTGCAGTAACGAATCTGGAAAAACTAATAAATGGACAAGGTATTTTTGCAGAATTAGGGGAAGATGTTTACAACGATTATTGGATGTACTATTTAACGGTAGATATGGCGAAAGCTGCAGATGTTCCAAGACCATATACAAACCTAAAATCTTACTTTGAATATAAAAAACGTGGCATAGATGTACTAGCGGAACATAAAGAACAAATTGACCAACTAAATGAGGAAGAGGCAATAGAACAAGAAATAAATGAAAATGGAGACGAATAAACTTAAAATAATAGTTCCCCCTTTAAAAAGCCAAGGTATAAAAACTAAATTGGTTCCTTGGATTATGGATATTGCGCCAAAAGTTAAAGGAAAATGGATTGAACCTTTTTTTGGAACTGGCGTAGTTGCTTTTAATATGAAGTACAAGGAAGCGCTTTTGGGCGATTCAAATCCGCATGTAATTAAACTGTATAAAAGCATTCAAAATAAAACCATTAATGCCGAAAGCATAAAAAAATATTTGCAAATTGAAGGTGAATTTTTAAGCAAGGCAGATGACAATGGCAATGCACATTACAAAGCAGTTAAAGAAAGATTTAACTTACAGTTTTCTTCTTTTGATTTTATTTTCCTTTCAAGGGCAGGATTTAATGGTATGATGCGTTTCAACAAAAAAGGTCATTGGAATATTCCGTTCTGTAAGAAACCAAATAGGTTTTCCCAATCGTACATTACCAAAATTTCTAATCAAGTGAAAAATGTATCAAATGTAATTCAACCGGAAGGGAAATGGAATTTCATAAATACGTCTTTTGAAAATATTATTAAGCAAGCAGCCAAAGAAGATATAATATACTGTGACCCGCCTTACTTTGGACGTTATGTTGATTATTTTAATGGTTGGACTGAAACTGATGAAGAACAATTATTTCAGTTATTGAAATCAACTCCCGGTAAATTCATTCTATCAACTTGGCACCATAATAATTGGCGCAGGAATGAAATGATTGAAAAATATTGGGGGCACTTTAATATTGTAACCAAAGACCATTTTTATCATTCAGGTGCAAAAGTTAAAAACCGGCAAACAGTGGTGGAAGCATTAGTGTGTAACTTTAACATAGATGAATTTGATTTGCATAATCATAAATCAAAAGCTTTTGAACAATTAATTTTAAGTGTGGGTTGAATTTCCATTTGAATAAAAAACCACAGCTTTTATAACTGTGGTTCAATGTGAAGGTCCAAAATTTGAAACCATCGTATTTTATAATTTCAGGGATGAAAGATTATATCAGGGAATAAATTTGCCAAGGTTTATAGTTGCTGATTTTATCATTCCACTCGCCCACTACGTCTATCAAATTTGAACAGATTGCAATCATTTTCACTGCTTAAATATAATGAAGGAAGATAACATAGTGGTAAAAATTATACTATGTTTCTAAAATTATTTACCAATAGGAACAGAATTTATGGCCTTCTACTTAGTTTCCTTTAAACTGTGACCTAACGGAAATTTCATTTTCTTTTAGTTCAAATTTGATTACTTCCCGTTCAGGAATAATTGTAGACGATTGTCTATCCTTGTTGAAAATAAAATAATAGTTTGTGGTTTTGCCGATATAATAATGTACCGAATTAGAAAAATAGGTAGTGTCTTTTGTATAAATTTTCGTGCCACTATATATTCCATTTTCAACTTTATTTTCTTCCATTACAGTACCAATTATGAAAAAAATTATCAATGTAATAAATAACGGAACAAGTAGCAAGTAAGGATTTAATTTTTTTTGATAAGAATTATCTAAGTTTTTTATAATAAAATAAGATATCACTGGATAAATAATTATTAACTCTACAGCTACCAAAGTGAAGACAAAAAGCCATTCACCAATTATAGAGAAGATTATACCTGCCACCAGTGAAAAAAGTGTCACCCGAATTTCAGTCCAAAAAATTTTCGTCCATTTTGCATTTTCCATTATTAGTTTTTCTCTTCGATATACTACTACTGGATTGTTTTCAACAAACCATAGATAAAAACAGCATATTAGTATGAAAGCCATTATCGGTGTTGCAAAGTTTGCTATAGGGAGAAGTAACTCCGAAAGTCCAATATAATCTTGGATTCCAATATTAAAATGGAAATAGTAAATGCCTTGTTTTATGAGATTGAGAATAACAATCAAAAAATATAAATAAGGAAAAGCTGATTTAAAATTTTTCCAAATTGATTCATTTGATTTATCCATAGCAGCAAATTGGTTTATAATTTATGAAAGAATTTCAAGATTTCAAGAACATAATAAACTGCTGCAATGAAAGTTCCAACGGCAACAATTCCAGTGAACCAGAATAAAATCCTTTGAGTTCTTTTGTTAGATTCTTCCTGGCGTTTTAAAAAAGTATCTTTATTTAATTTTTGTTTATAGCCACCTTGTTGTTGAAAAACTAAACCTTCAAAAGTAATTCTATAAAAATTCCGTGCACCAACTTGGATAATTGATACAAATTCATCTTTTGCGAGTTTTTTAATAACAAGTAAGACATCCGCTTCTGAAAGTTGCAAACCTTCTTTTTCCAAATCAAACCAAATTTGATAACACCGCATACTTTGACTTTGCGTTCTTGAAAAATAATTAAGAACAGTGTCTAAACTATCTATTGGCGAATCCACTATTTTCGACACATTCAGATTTGTTGATACACTCATGCTGTTAGTTTTATGCTAATGTAATACTAATTGATTGAAGCATGAAAGATACTAAATGAACTAACCGTTTATTTTCATAGTATAAAAAAATATACTATATTCTTTGTATATTGGGGATGATTAAAAAATTCATCACAATAAAAATTTACAAACATGAAACAGTTAACAGAAGCTGCAATAGCTAAACGTAAAAATCTAAACAAAAAAATTTTAAAAGTATTTGGAGTAATCTTCGCATTCATATTTATCATTGGTTATTTTGCTGATAAGGATTCCCCAAAAAGGCCTGAAAGCAATATGCCTGATAAAGAAGATGCTTTTATTATGGCACAAGGATTTGTGCGACCACATCTAAAAGCGCCTTCAACTGCTGATTTTTCAAACAATTATAAATGTGTTCCAAGTACAGATAGTTCATTTGCAATTGATTTAAGTGTTGATTCCCAAAATTCTTTTGGTGCAATGTTACGGTCTAACTGGCGAGTGATATTAAAGTGGAAGGGTGGTAATATAGATGATAATTCAAACTGGGATGTAGAATATCTTGATATGGAATAAAAAGTTGTGTTTTGATTGATTAAATCACCCCCAAACCCTGTCAATTAAATTTGATGGGGTTTTTAATTTTCAATCAGTATTTTTATTGCATGAACTTCAATGCTTATATAAAGATACTAAATGCACTTGACACTTTTGCTTTAAATGCAATGGTTACTGCACTTCAAAACGGATGGAAATTAGATGGTACTGATTTAGAAAAAGTGTACATATCCGATTCTAATTTAAAAAATATACGTAATAATGTAAAGAAAAATATTCTTTTCATGGATAAATTGATACAGGAAGATTTATACATTGAACTTCATGTTAATGCTATCCCATCAACTGAACAAATGATAAATTACAAAGACAATCTACTTACGAAATTAAATAACTACTATTCAACTTTACTTGAAATTATTGAGTCTTCAAGCATCATAAAAAATCCCGAAATTTCAACAGAGGAATTTGTACAGATGTTTGAAGAAGACGGTATAAAAGCAACCAAAAGAAAGGATTTGAAAAACATATCCTTAATCATTGAGTCTACAAAAGCAATTCAAAAGATACGAGTCGCAATGCATGATTATCAATTGTCAAGTGAACCACCAGAAGTTTTAAAAGAATGTAAAAAAAGAATACTGTTTTTGCAATTTTCAGGTTTGATAGAAGCAATAAGAACTTCACTGCAAACAAGTTTAGAAAAAAATCATGTGAAGGATTCAATCATCGCCAATACACTAAAAGAAATAATTGGTTTCCAATTTGTAACAATCAAATCTGACCTATCTGCCGTACAAAACCGCTTGCACAATGGAGACCTTGATTCCAGATTTACAACTGATATGATTAACCAAGTTATAGACAAACTTAAAGACCTTCACTTGAATACTTCCGCCCTACAAGCCATCAAAGATATCAGGGACGCAAAGTAAAATACACTTAATTTTTTAGCAAAATAATTGTTTTTGGCAATTGGCTAAACACCAGTTTCTGTTAGGAACTTTGTGGCAAACAAACACAAAATGAAAACAAAAACACAACAAAAATTAAGGGAGTTGGTGAAAGAAACCAATCCTAAGATAGAAGAACTATTGGATGAAAAAACTTCTGATTCGATAGACATTTTTCTCGAAAGAATCTTATGGTGTCTTTCAACAATCGAATCAGAAATTGATTATGAAAACTGGCGTGATTCAATCAAATCAGAAGAAAATTAAAATGTAAACAATTTAAAAATTAAATATCATGAAACAAAAACAACAAGAAGGTTTAGTAGACCCAACATTATTGGAAGCAACCAATAATTTTATTAAAAGAATTAATAGCGATAGCGAACTTACAGTTGCTGTTCCTGCCACAGAAAAAAGCAGTGAAGAAAAATTTGAAGGAATTATCAAACAGATTGAAGATTATCTGGACAGTTTAAACTTTGAATCAGTAAACTCTTTTGAAGGTGTGGCAAGCAACAACCCACTCCCTGCAGGAAGGCAAAGCATCATTCAGGCGCATACCTTTCAAATAAAGGATATGAGTATCACCCTTTACCTTCTTAAAGACGAGTCGGTATTTGAATACCGCGTCTTTCGTAGTACTAAAGGAAAACCAAAAAAAGAAGAAAAGCAGCTGATTGACTATGTGAAAACTGTCCAACACAAAGAAAGAACAGACATTGAACGTGATGTTTTTGCACAGTGGTGTGCGACTCACTCGGGAAGATGAAAATTCACACAGAACAAACCGATAACCCACCCCTAAACAAGGTGGGTTTTCACTCTAAAAAAATTTTATGCTATCAGATATTTTATGTGACGAGTATCACCAATTAAAACGAGGCTGGGAACAGTACCAAAAAGATTATTCTAAAGACCAAAATGAAGAAGTTGAAGACATCCTTGAAAGGATGAATGCGTTACTGTGGAAATTAGATTCACCTGATTTTATTGGTTCATACAGGTTTGAAGACGGTGGACATTATCAAGCCCACAAACTTGCATTTTTGGAATACAGACAAAAAATCTTTGATGCAGCAGGAGACTTAAATGAAGAATGGGAAGACAAGGAAGAAGCGTATGAGTATTTGCATTGGGATGCAGAACAAGAACGGTGGGCATTAGCAATGTCTAAATTAAAAGCAAAAGGAAAATCAAAATGGGCAATGAAATTAAAAGAAAGAATCTTCAATGAATTGCATGAAAAGCTTTTTGGAAAGTAACGTAGGTCTTAAATTCCGGCTTATTTCTTTCTTTGCTGACCTACAGCGGATTATCTTTTAAATGTTGGTAAATGTATCAATGGGAAAGGTTCTGGTTGCTTAAAAAGAAGGGTGATTTGACTAATATCTTTCGTTCTGCTTAATATTTTGCTTAATGTACGTAAATAAAAAAGGATTCCTATTATCAGAAATCCTCTTCATAACCCTTGTTGCTATTGAGTGTGACCCTGTCAGGATTCAAACCTGAAACCTCTTGATCCGTAGTCAAGTGCTCTATTCAATTGAGCTACAGGGCCAAAGAGGCGCAAAAATAATAAATAATTTCTTCAACACAATTTCTTCTTTACAAATAAGAATCAGCTTTCTGTTTTTTACAACATTTATACAAAACTGCAATAAAAGATTGCATTTCACGTTGAAGATAAATCAAAAGGCAACATCATTTTTTGCCATCTCTTAAAAGATCGCTTTTATTAAAAAAAATCCAATTCCAGAAGTAAAATATGAAAATCCCTAAATACTTTATTGCCATAATAAGCATAATCGTTCTTGCATCTTGCGGTTTATTTTATTTTATTAATCAAACTCATAAAACAACTACTGAGAATTCATTAGAAGTAACCCAGTCGCGAAAAACATTAAGGAATATTGACACTGCTTTTTACACCATTAGCGAACTGGAAAGCAACACACAGAAATATGTGATTAGTGGAGATAATATTCTTGAAAAAGATTCTCAAAAGCAAATTGCTTCTCTTCATAAAATAGTAAATGAATTAAATGAATCAACTGAATTAAATTCGCAGTCTTCAGATTTTTTGCCTCTGTTAATTAAAAAATTAACGATCCAGGAGCATATCCTGAAAAATAAATTAAGTGCAAAGGAAGTGGCTGACATCATTAGCAATGATGCAAATAAAAAACTTTCACTCCAATTTTATGAATCACTACATAACATAAGAGAGACTTATTTAACCAAAGTAAATTCGCTTCTTGAGCAAAGGCAATCTATTGATGTTTTCAATTTTAAATCTTCATTGCTTATTGGCTTTGTAGCTTGTTTATTGATCATAATAACGCTATTGCAGGTAATTAAAAATAAGCGGTTAAGAAAACTAGCTGAAAACGATACGCGGCAAATTGAAATTAAATATAAAACCCTGGTAGAAAATTCCGGCGTCGGATTATTAACTACCGATTTGAACGGTAATATCACTTTTATAAATAAACGAATTACTGCGTTTACGGGTTTTCAATGTAATGAAATTACCGGCAAACATTTCTCATCACTCGTCGATTCAAAATGGGTACAATTGATCAATGATAAATTTAAAAAACAATTTCAAAACCGCAATGATCATTCAGACATCACTTTTCCTCTTCGCGTTAAATCAGGAGACACAATTTGGGTAGAACAATCAAGTGTTTTATTAATGGAGAATGGCGCTCCCAAAGGGTTCCAATGCATCGTAAAAGATATTACTGAAAAAAAGAGCATTGATAATGAGTTGAAAAAAATTGAAGAAGAAAGAGAAGAAAACCAGTTCAGGCTTCAGTCAATTCTTGATAATACGCCGCTCATCATTTTTATTAAAGACCTGCAGGGAAAATATCTGCTCGCAAACAAAAGTTACCGCGATGCTTTTGATTTTACCAAAGAACAAATAATAGGAAAAACCGATTTTGAATTAGTTGAAGAAAGTGATGCGAGCCGCTATAAAGAGATTGATGAATATGTAATAAAGGAAAAAAAGAATGTTGAAATTGAAGAAACAATTCAACATAATGGAACAACCAAAAATCTTTTGATCGTTAAGTTTCCACTGTTTGATAAAAACAACACGATCTACGGAATTGGCGGGATTGCAAGCGATATTACTGAAAGATATCTTTATGGCTTGCATCTGATTGAAGCAAAAAGGAAAGCCGAAATGGCCGAACAACTACAGGAACAATTTCTGGCCAACATGAGCCATGAAATCAGAACCCCGATGAATGGAATTATCGGCATGACGAATATTTTATTGAGTACACCGTTAACCAACGAGCAGAAGGATTTTCTACAGGTAATTAAAAAATCTTCGGACAGCTTAATGATTTTAATGAACGATATTCTTGATCTTTCAAAAATAAAAGCTGGCAAACTAAGAATAGAAAAAATTGATTTCCGCCTTCGTGAAACTATCGAACAAACCATCAGCACTTTCAGAGTTTTAATAAATGACAAAGGCCTTAAACTCAGAATTTCTGTTGATCTGAATATTCCGGATTCATTAACCGGAGATCCGCATCGCCTGATTCAAATCCTAAATAACCTGATCAGCAACGCAATAAAATTTACTACCGAAGGTGAGATCAATGTAGAAATTAAATCATTAAAACAGCAAGACAATGAAATTGAACTTTCATTTTCTGTGTCTGACACTGGCATCGGAATTGCGGGCGAAAAACTAAAATCAATTTTTGAATCTTTTTCGCAGGCCGAAACCGGAACTTCAAGAAAATTCGGCGGCAGCGGGCTTGGTCTATCAATTACCAAAAAACTAATTGAATTACAAAATGGTCGTATCGACGCGAACAGCGTTCCTGGCAAAGGAACCACTTTTGTTTTCTCTTTAAAATATACAATAGCAAGCCATACAGTTACCAAACAATATAATAATTCAAAACAAGAAAACTTTAATGCCCTTGCAGGAAAAAGAATCCTGGTAGTTGAAGATAATGAAGCCAATCAAAAAGTAATTTATCACATGCTTGATAAAGTCGGAATAGAAACTGATCTGGCAGAAAATGGAAAAGTTGCGATCAAATTACTAGAAGATGGTTTTGAATACGACCTTATTATTATGGATCTTCAAATGCCGGAAATGGATGGCTTTGAAACCACAATTTACATCCGTCAGAAATTAAAGTTAGCAATTCCCATCATCGCAATGACAGCAAGTGCACTGCGAAATGAAAAAATAAAGTGTATGGAACTCGGCATGGATGAATACCTGAATAAGCCATTTGTTCCGACAGATCTTTTCCGTGAATTAAGAAAATTTTTACTAAAAAAAGAAGAAGATCTTTCTGAAAATAACCACCCCACTGTTTATACTGAATCAAAAAAACCTTACAGCTTAAAACACTTGATAGAACTGGATGACATGGATTGTCTTTGCGAAGTTTTGCAACTTTTTATAGAGTCGACTCCGGTAATAATGAACGAAATAAAAGAAGCGGTTTTTGAAAAAGATTGGGAAGAAGTTTATAAAAAGTCTCATAAAATAAAAAGCAGCATTGGGATTTTACAAATGGGGAAATTAATGTCGCTGATTTCGAAAATTGAGTTAGATGCAAAAGAAAGAAAAAACCTGGAAGAGATACCAGGCAATTTTAAAAAGGCAGAAGAACTTTTTTTAAAAATCAACCCCATGATAGAAGCTGAACTTCAAAACGCACTGGAATTAGTTTTAAAAAATTAAAATAAACAAAATAATCCGATGAAAATATTAATTGCAGATGATGAAATGATCATGTTAAAAATTATTGAACTCAGGTTAAAAAAAGATGGCCATGAAGTGATCGTAACTTCCAATGGACAAGAAGCTTTGGAGCAAATAAAACTACAAGACCCTGACATGATCATTGCAGATATTATGATGCCGTTTACTTCAGGTCTGGAAATTGTAAGTGAAGTAAAACAAAGCGGGCTTCACCGCAAGGTGCCGATAATAATTCTTTCATCAATGGGCCAGGAAAATGTCGTTCTCGAAGCTTTTAATCTCGGCGCTGATGATTATATCACAAAACCATTCAGCCCAAATGAACTTTCCATGCGCGTAAAAAGATTGGCACCCCCAACAAATCATTTGTAAATCCGGATAAAAAAATATAACCACCGGTGTCAAAAATTCGATCTTATACTTAAATCTTATGTTCACTTTTCTCAATTTTTTCTCAGGTGGCATTGAAAAAATTATCAATTATTTGGGCCAGCATTTTTTCACGCAACAAACGTTGTTTAATACAATCATCATTGTTGGTTTTTTAATAATTATCCTCATCGGGTTCATATTTATTTATCTGTTTAGAAAGAAGAAACTGTGGCGGCGCAAAGTTTTTCTTCAGATCTCTTTGAATAATTTTATTGGTGAGATTGCCATTTGCGAATCTGAAGATGAATTAAACGAAGTCTACTCAAACCCGGCCCATCAAAAGGCTATGCGCCAATTCCAAAGGCGCGAAATGGACCGGAATTTACTCATTTCCGAATTGGCAGAAACTTCAAAAAAATTTAGAGGAATCACAATGGACAACATTTTGTGGCTCTTTGAAAAAATGAATTTGGAAAAACAATTAGTGAAAAATCTTGGGAATAAAAAATGGCATAAAAAAGCAAAAGCAATTCAGCAACTAGCTTACCTGCAACAAAAAAAAAGCATAAAATATATATTTTCTTTTACCAATCATGAAAATGATTTATTGCGCATGGAAGCGCAAATTGCAATCGTAAAAATGATTGGTTTTGACGGATTAAAATTTTTAAATACTGTAACTTACCCTGTTTCTGAATGGCAGCAACTTAGACTAATAGAAGAATTGTCAAGCCATCATGCTGCCGATTTACGTAACATGAATCAATGGTTCAAATCTGAAAATTTAACCGTATTAAATTTCACTTTGCGACTAGTTGAAATTTACAGACTCTATGATTTTTATGATGAAGTAAAAGATTGCCTTTCTCATCAATCCATGACAATTTGCAAAACGGCTGCGGTGACAATAAGCCAAATCAGTAATGAAACAACCGCTGATCTTTTAGTAGCCCATTATCCCGATTACGATTCTTTTACACAACTTAAAATTCTTGAAGTCCTGCAGGTTGATGGAACTAAAAACCAACTTCCATTTTTATTTTCATTATTAGATCATGGAGATGATTCTTATAAATTAGAAGCAGCAAAGGCGATTGTAAAAATCAGCAAATCAGGAATGGAAAAAATTGAAAAAATGGTTGATGGAACATTGTTCCCCTGGAATATTATTGTACCTCAAATTAAAAATGTCGCATGAATATTACCGACTTTATATTCCAGTTTTTCTCTTATGGAATATTGATCTATTCTGTTTCGTTGTTATTATTTTATGTGCTGATAGTAATTTGTTCAATTGCTGAAATTAAACTTTACATCCGCAAAAGCAGTTTTACTGATTATAATCTTTTAGCCTCTTCAGAATATGCGCCAACAGTGAGTATTCTCGCGCCTGCTTATAATGAAGGAGCAAATATCATCGAAAATGTTCGTTCATTGCTTGCAGTTCATTACAATAACATTGAACTGATCGTCATTAACGATGGCAGCAAAGATGATTCTTTACAAAAATTAATCGAAGCATACAACCTGGTTAAAATTCCTTTTTTGGTGAATGAAAAAATTAAAACAAAACCCATTCGGGGTATTTATAAAAGCAACAATTCTTTGTATCATAAATTAATTGTTGTCGATAAAATAAACGGCGGAAAAGCCGATGCATTAAACACAGGAATTAATGTAGCATCCAATAAATATCTTGTTTGTATTGATGTGGATTGCATTTTGGAACAGGACGCAATGCTTAAACTAATTAAGCCATTTTTAGAAGAAACAAAAAAACGTGTAATAGCGACTGGTGGCGTGATTCGGATTGCCAATTCCTGCGAAATAGTAAATGGAAAATTAGTAAAAGTTCATTTACCAAAACAACTTTTACCGCGCATGCAAAGTCTTGAATATATCCGCGCATTTTTGCTTGGAAGAATGGCATGGAGCCGCATGAATGGCCTGTTAATTATTTCCGGAGCTTTTGGCGCCTTTGATCGTGAAATCGCGATAAAGGCGGGCGGTTATAATGCTGCAACCGTTGGCGAAGATATGGAACTGATTGTGCGCATGCGGCGTTACATGCACGAAAATAAACTTCCTTATAAAGTTTCATTTATCCCTGATCCTCTATGCTGGACAGAAGTTCCGGGTTCTTATAAAATCCTAGGAAGGCAACGCAACCGGTGGACCCGCGGCACCATAGAAACATTGCAGATTCATAAAAAAATGTTCTTTAATCATCGCTTTGGTATTTTGGGGATAATAAGTTATCCGTACTGGTTCTTTTTTGAATTATTAGCACCTCTCATCGAGTTTTCAGGATTTGTATTTTTTATAATTTCTTTGATTTCCGGTTACATCAAATGGCCTTTTTCTATTTTACTTCCCGGTTTCATCGTCGCCTTTGGATTTTTATATTCCATCTTTGCAATCTTAATCGAAGTGCTCACTTTTAATCAATATAAAAGACGTTCTGACATTTTCAAACTCATCCTGATTTCATTTGCAGAACCAATATTTTTCCACCCGTTTGTCGTCTGGTCGGCCGTTAGAGGGAATATAGATTTTTTAAGAAAAAAGAAATCATGGGGTGAAATGACTCGGCAGGGCTTTAATTCTCAAAAATCAATTAATCATTTACGAGCATAAAATTTATGAAACAATATCTTAAAAAAGTTTCACCAGCATTCAATTCTTATTGCAGATTATCGGTTTTGTTTTTGATACTATTAATGCTCATTGCAACTTACGAAACCGTTTCTGGCCTCAACTCACATGTTGAAAAACTTCCGGTGACTGCAATTGTAGAATCACTGTTTATCAATTATCTTTTTTACTGGTTGAAAACTTTTGTCTTTTTTTTAATTCCCTATGTCCTTATTCATATTTTTTCCAAAACAGTCGCAAACATTTTCTACATTTTTTTTGCAATCATTCTTCTTGTTTTGCAGGTTGCTTTAATACAATATTTCAAGAAATCAATGGTTCCTTTGGGCGCAGATTTATTTGCCTATTCAATCGCTGATATAAAGCAAACACTTGGCGCTTCTGGCGGTGTAAGCATTTTACAAATCGGTTCCTTTATTATTTTAATCGCGTTTTCTCTTTTCGTTTTTATTTATTTTTCAACGAAGATCAGCATCCATAAATACGCCGCTTTATTAATAACATTATTTTCTGCTTCTGTTTTAATTACAGGCTTTTCGTTTTCGAATACCAGTTCATTAAAAACAGAATATGCACGAACGCTAGTTCTAAATAAGTCAGATTTTTTTATTGCCCAATCTTATCATTACTTTTTCCCTGAAGCTGTTGAAACAGATATTTATTCCGACAGTTATTCCGGAGATTTTGGAAATGATAGGCCAATGATGAAAGATTTTGCGTATGTTGATGACGCAAAATTTCCGTTTTTACATAAGGATGAAACTCCGGATGTTTTATCTCCGTTTTTTAATCAAAGTAATGTGAACCCAAACATCGTAATTGTCCTCGTAGAAGGCCTCGGACGTGCTTTTACAAATGAAGGTGCCGCTCTTGGAAACTTTACACCATTCCTTGATTCGCTTTCAAAACAAAGTTTGTATTGGAATAATTTTTTGAGTTCTGCCGGCAGAAGTTTTGCAGTTTTGCCATCGGTTTTAGGCTCTTTACCTTTCGGCAAAAATGGATTTAATCAATTAGGAGAAAATATGCCACAGCATCTTTCTCTAATAAGTATTGCACGCCATAACGGCTATAAAACTTCCTTTTTTTATGGAGGAGATTCAAGGTTTGACAACATGAATCTTTTTATGAAAAAAAACGGTGTTGATCATATTTATGATGAATTTACCTTTTCCACTGGCTTCAATAAACTTCCGGCACAGAACGGATTTACATGGGGTTATGATGACCAGGAACTATTCAAAAGGTATTTGCAGGTACAGCCGGAGGACGAATCCCAGCCAAAATTAAATGTAATGTTCACAGTTGCTATGCACAGTCCTTTTTTACTCAACAATCAGGAAAAATACAATCGGTTGTTCGAGGAAAGAATGGATCAACTAAAATTTTCTGCAACAAAGAAAACTGCTTACCGGCAATACGAGCCTCAATATGCGAGCATCTTATTTTTTGACCAGGCGCTGAAAAATTTTATTGATAATTATAAACAGCGAAGCGATTTTAAGAATACGATTTTTATTATAACCGGAGACCACAGAATGCCGGAAATTCCGATGCTTACTAAAATAGACCGGTATCATGTTCCTTTGATTATCTATTCACCTTTGCTAAAACGAACTGCCACTTTTTCTTCAATTTCCAACCATTTTGATATTACACCGAGCCTACTGGCTTTCCTGAAAAATTCTTATTCAATTGAAAAGCCATCTCTTGAAAGCTGGATTGGAAGCGGATTAGACACCACCAGGGCTTTTTTAAATCATCATCAATATCCACTGATGCAAACCAAAAATGATGTAATAGATTTTGTTCAGGGAACATCACATCTCAATGGAACAAACGCTTTTTCGATTACACAAACTATGGATGAAGAACCTACAAATGATAAAGAAAAATCAGATCAGTTGCAGGATGCTTTCAATCGTTTTAAAGTAAGAAATGAAAAATTTATTCAAGGCGGAGGATTGATTCCTGATTCTATTTATCAAAAATATTTTCCACTTTAGTTTTTTAAGGAACGATAATAATCAGAAGTAATTTCTGTCATTAACGGCCGATAAAAATTCCAGAAGAAAATGCGGCGGTTGTTTACATCTTCCGAATGATAAAATAAACGACTTAAGAAACCAATTCCTTTGAAATATGAACTATTGAAAGAGATAGGATTATCACAAAAATTTCCCGAGAAATAATAAAACTGGTAATCTGAATTTTTATGCATTAGAATTGCGGGAAAGCGAGCAGGCAAATTATTTTTCTTCAAAATTTGTTTGCCCACTGTACTCAAGTTTAAATTAAACTCTGCAATTGGCTTATTCAATAAAGAATCGTATTGCATCACGTCAAACCAATACGGATAAGAGGTTTGCGCAGGCACATTGTATTTTTTTTGTGCAAAATTATTAACCTCAATAAAAGGCAATGCGGTTGTCAATTCATTTCCTTCCTGCAAAATAATTACCTTTTCATCAGTGTTTGTAAATACAATTCCAGCCCGATGAAAAGGCCATTTTCCGTCATTACTTTTCTTATAATTATTTATAATCCATTTAGGCAGGTCAGCATTATTTATTGTATCAAGTGACGAAAAATAACGGCCAATCCAACCACTCCATTTTAATCCAAAAAGGTTCTCAAAATCCCCGCGAATATTTTCAGAAGTAGGCGAACCAATCGTATTAAATTCAGAAACAATCAATTTGTGTTTCGCCTTCATCATTTGAAGTAATTGAATATCTTGTTCGCTCATCCCGCCATAGATTTTCCCTGGACCTTCTGCTCTTGCTTTTTTATACCAATCATTTTTATAAACGCCATAAGTGTCGGTAAAATAAACTAAATCCGCGTCATCGCTCAGCTTTTCCAACATCTCTGTTGAAAATCGCTCTAATCCTTTTAACCGGAATTTTTCATTCTTCAAAGGAAAAAATCCAAAATAATCATTCGTGTTTTTATAAAGATGTGTTTTTGATTTTGTAAAGCGCTGGTTATTCAAAATCCATGTAAACGAAGTATGCTGCTCTCCATTCGGCATTTCGGTTTTATCAACAATCACTGCTATCATTTTCTTTTTAGGAGTGAGTACCCATACGAGCCACATCCAAAGTGGCAGCAGAAAAACTGCAATCAAAACTGCAATGATTATTCTTTTTTTTGTCATCATTAAAATCTTCTTTGATAGCCAACACTAAAAAGGAATTCGTTGCCGGTTACTTTTGGTAAATATTCTTGCTGCAACACGGAAAAACTAAATAAAATACTGTTTAATGTTTTGAATGTATTACGATAATCAGCAGAAATCCGGTAAGATTTAAGCTTGTATAAATTGGCCAATTGAATGTTATTGGCGGTTTCATCCGGAGAAATTCCTGTTCCTAAAGCGATACCAAAATAGTTCGTTTCCTTAAAATAATATCTTGTGGTAAAAGTGTATGAATTGGAAACAGATGCAGTTGCCGGAGTAATATAAGTTCTTAAATTAAACCAATAATTTTTAAAATATTTTCCTGCCGAGGCGGTGCAAATCCACGTTGCATCGCTAAAATAAAGATAACGTAAACCTGCTTCTGCCTCAAAACTCTTGGGAAGGTTAGCATACAATGAAAAACCGCTCCGGTATTGAGGGAAGACACTGCTTTTGTCTGAAATTCCAGCGTTTACATAACCATAAAATGTTTTTGAAATTCGTGGATAAGCATCCGCTTCAAATTGAAGCGCATTTGTCTTAAACCTGTTTGCATAATTTAAACGTCCGATAAAAGATCCTGCTTTTGTACTGCGCGAATAATCGAGACTTACAATATGCCAGGGATCATCAAACTGCTTATCAAAAATTGCCAAATCATAACTAATACCGATTTTATTTTTCGCACTCCGATCTTTTATTTTTTCTAAAAGAGAACGTGCTTCGGCATTTTTGGAATCTATTTTTAATAGCCCAGCTAAACCATCATTTGCATCCCTATATCTTTTCAGTTCAATTAAATTTTTAGCTTTTTTTAGCAGCAATACTTTTGATTGCGGATGAAACGTAAGCACGTTTTCACAAATCAATAAGGCTTCCGAAGGATTGTCATTCCAATATTCCAGATCAGCATAAGCCGAAGCAGCGTCTTCATTTTCAGGCTCCTGATTTAAAACTTTTTTAAAACATTCACGTGCGCTGTCTGTTTTATTCCACCAGGTATAAACGCGGCCTAAAAAAATTTGAATATCAAAATAATCAGGACTAATAATTAAGGCCTTTTTACTTAATTCGGTTGCAAGTGGATAATCTTTTCTGTCAAATGCTGCTGTGCGTGCTTGTTGAAAAAGCTCATCAGAAGAAAGTTGCTGTTGGGCAAAAACTGAATTGCATAAAGCCAAAAAAAGAAAAATAGAAAATAATTGTTTTTTAAAGATCATCAAATAAGGAATTCAGTTATTAGAATAGATAATAAATTTGGATTCATTTTAGAGAAATCTTTTAAATTTCTCTTTGATTTATTAACGTAATAATATGGTGCATATTGCAGTTAAATTATTAAAATGAAAATTTATTTCTGGTCAGTTGGAAAAGCGCATGATTCTTATGTAAAAGAAGGAATCGAAATCTTCACAAAACGAATTTCACATTATTATCCAATCGAATGGAAAATCTTTCCGTCGGCCAAAAACGCGGCTCAGCTTTCTGAAGAAGAAATAAAAAAAACAGAAGGGATTTTACTATTGCATTCTTTGCAAAATGATGATATATTGGTTGCTTTAGATGAAAATGGAAAGCAATGGAACTCTTTGGAATTGGCAAGTTTTATTCAGCAAAAAGCAAATGAAAGTTCAAAGAATATTATTTTTTTGATTGGCGGCGCTTATGGGCTTCATGGCGAGATTTTAAAAAGAAGCAACCAAAGATGGAGCTTGTCAAAATTGGTTTTCCCTCATCAATTGGTTCGCTTAATTCTAGCAGAACAAATCTATCGCGCCTGCACAATTATCAGGAATGAAAAATATCACCATACTTAGTTTTTATGTAGGTTTGATGCACTTAAAAAAATAAAAATGTCTGTTACTCTCATTATCATCATCATTACCGTTTTGGTTTCCATATTTTCATTCCGTTCTCAAAAAATAATGGATGATCTGATCTTTTATCCAACTGCGATCACAGAAAAAAATCAGTATTACCGATTCATCACTTACGGATTTATTCATGCAGATCTTTCACATTTATTTTTCAATATGTACGCTTTTTATTTATTTGGCGGAGCATGTGAGAATTCATTCATCAATATTTTTGGCGATTATGGGAAAACATTTTATGTGCTGATGTATTTTTTAGCGTTAATCGCTTGTGTTATTCCGGATTTTAATAAACATAAAAGCAATGCTGGCTACAAAAGTCTCGGTGCTTCGGGGGCCGTGTCAGCAGTAGTTTTCGCTTACATTTTATTTCAACCGTTACAAGGAATCGGATTATTATTTATCCCTGTTTTTATACCAGGTTTTTTATTCGGAATTATTTTCCTGGTGGTTTCTTATTTTCTAGGGAAAAAAGGCGGTTCCAGGGTAAATCATTCTGCGCATATCTGGGGCGCAATTTTTGGTGTTATTTTTCTATTGATTTTTAGCGAATTATTTTCAACCTATCCTTTGCTTGATAATTTCATCACTTCTGTAAAAGGATTGGATCTTCACCATATTTTTACAACCTATTAAAATGAATTGAAAGAACATCTGTCGTTTTGTCGGTAATTTTAAAACGGTCATCAATTCGTTTACCAATAATCCAGATAATTTTTTTATCACTTTCTATTACCCAGATTTTTTCTTTATCTGTAAGTGACAACTTTTGATCAATAAAAAATCTACTTAATTTTTTTTTCTTCTGCATTCCCAGCGGATAAAAATAATCACCCAGTTTCCATTTTCTTAACAATAATGGAAAGGAAATATTTTTTGCATCAAGGGTCACTATAAATTCTGATGCAGAAAGGGTTGTAGGTCGTTCGGTCAGTCGCCTTATTTTCAATTTTCCTATCGCAAAATCAATCTCTGTATCATTTTTATTAATTAAAATATGATTCGCTTCCAAAGTATTTATCGGCGCAATAATAAGCCAGCTACGGTTTCTAATAATTTTATGCGTGGCTGATGAAATATATTTTCCACTTTCACTTTTTAATAAGTTCACGACTTCTTCCGTTTGATGGGGGGAAAAACCATATGCTTTAATTACTTCATAAACAATTGTTTTCAATGGTCTTGTTTTCAGTAGTTTTAAAACCGGAATATGAATTTCGTTTCCTTTTTGCTCTATTAATTTTTCCTTATGAAGATCAATTGACTGCTGATATAAAATCTCTATTTCTTTAAATTTTTCTATATTGTTTAACAAATTTTCTTCTACCTGCGGAAAAACTTTTTGTATGGCAGGAATCAATTGATGACGAAAATAATTGCGGGTATATTTATCAGAATTATTGGAAGAATCTTCTACAAATTCCAGTTTGTTTTCTTCAATAAAGGATAAAATTTCTTCTTTTTTTGCAAACAATAACGGTCGAATAATTTTCCCCTGCTTTGGAACAATTCCCTGTAAACCTTTTATACCCGTGCCTTTGAAGAAATTCATCAAAAGCGTTTCGATATTATCATTGGCATGATGAGCCGTTAAGAGATAAGTTGAATGTTGAATGTTGAATGTTGAATGTGGGTCGTCTGATTGTAACAATTCTTCAAACCATTTATACCTTAATTCACGCGCTGCGACCTGAATAGAAATTTTATTTTCTTCCCCGTATTTTTTGGTGTCAAACCTTTTTACATACACTTTTGCCCGGTATTTCTTTGCAAGCTGGTGAACAAATTTTTCATCACGCTCACTCTCCTCTCCTCTTAACTGAAAATTACAATGGGCTATTTCAAAATGAAAACCTGCCTGAAAACATAATTCACACAAAGTCACAGAATCGGCGCCACCGCTCACTGCAAGCAACAAGTAATCATCTTTTTGAAAAAGGTTTTGATCCTGATTATATTTGATAAACGATTTTAATAAACTCATCCTTGCTATTTATAACTGTAAAATTTTCTTTACCTGTTCCAAAACTATTCAATGCATTTTGATAAATTTTTAAAGTTGTTTGACTGCGTATTTCTTCGGTAAATCTTCGATATCTCTTCGATTCAAGTATCGAAGAACAAACGTAGCAAATACGCTGTTGTAGTGTAAGAAACTAAAACCAGATTCAAAGAGAAAGTTTTCCATATATCGCTAACTTTTCAGTTCATCTTCAAGGTCTTCATACGCTCCCTGCAATTCTCTGTAAGAATTAGAATCATTTGCTGCCTTAGCTATTTCCATTCCTCTTTTATAAACACGCATTGCCTTTCGGGGTTCGCCAACACGCTCTAATAATTTTCCCAAATGATAATAAGAGCCTACATAAGTTGGCTCCCGTTTTAAAATTTCATTGAATAGCTTCTTCGCCTCTTCCTCATTTCCTGTTTTTATGTATTCCAGTGCCAAAGCGTGTTGCAGAAAACTATCAACGCCGTTAACGCTTATGTATTCCTTCAATTTACTTACTCTATCCATGAATAATTTTTTACTTTTTTTTTCCTTAGTATCTTCGCACCTCGAAAAAAAACGAATAATGAAGATACTTGTTTGCATCAGCAAAACACCGGATACGACAGCAAAAATAGCCTTCACAGATAACAATACGAAATTTGCAGAATCGGGAGTTCAGTTCATCTTAAATCCTTACGATGAATGGTATGCCTTGGTGCGGGCGATCGAATTGAAAGAAGCAGACCCTTCAACAGTACTGCATTTGATCAATGTTGGCGGTGCAGAAAACGATCCGATAATCCGCAAAGCGCTGGCGATCGGCGGCGATGAGGCCATCAGAGTAAACAGCAACAGTCACGATGATTTTTATATCGCTTCGCAAATTGCAGAAGTGGCAAAGCAAAATAATTATGACCTGATATTTACAGGAAAAGAAACGATTGATTACAATGGTTCTTCTATCGGCGGCATGGTTGCTGAATTATTAAATCTTCCGTTTATTTCATTAGCTACTAAATTCTCTTTAGAAGGAAACGTAGCAACTGTTGAACGCGAAACAGAAGGCGGTGAAGAAATAGATGAAGTGAATCTTCCGGCAGTTGTAAGTTGCCAGAAAGGAATGGCGGAACAAAGGATTCCGAATATGCGCGGAATTATGAGCGCCAGAACAAAACCGTTAAAAGTGATGGAGCCCGTGCAGGCAGACACTTTCACTGAAATTTCTTCTTTTGAATTGCCACCAGCAAAGGCAGGTGTAAAATTAATTCCGGCCGATCAGCCAGAAGAATTAGTGAGATTATTGCATGAAGAAGCGAAAGTAATTTAGAGAAATAAGGAATTTGAATATTTGTTTGTTTACTACTCTAAAAGATTTAGAAAAACGAAAACAGAAATCTTAAATATTTATTCGTTTACTATAAATGTTTTTTAAAAATCATAATCGTAATTAATAATGAGTGTATTAATATTTTTGGATCAATCTGATGGGCATATAAAAAAGAATTCTTTTGAGGCGGCGTCTTATGCCGTGAAGCTGGCAGAAAATTTAAATACTTCTGCTGAAGGAATTGTTTTAGGTATAGTAAATGATGATCTTGCTTCTTTGGGAAAATATGGTTTGAAAAAAATTCATACCGTAAACAAAGATGCCTTGAACAATTTTGATGACGAAGTATTTACCCATATAATTGCCGAAGCCACCAAAAATACAGATGCAAAAGTGATCATCTTTTCCAACAATTTTAATGGCAAAGCAATCGCTCCAAGATTATCAGTAAGATTGAAAGCAGGATTGGTTTCCGGCGCTGTCGCATTGCCAGAAACTACAAATGGTTTTGTTGTTAAAAAAAGTGTTTTCAGTGGAAAAGCGTTCGCTAATGTTTCTATCAAAACGGAAATAAAAATTATTTCTCTAAATGCAAATGCTTATAAAATTTCTGAAGGCGAAGGAACGGCAGAGGTTGCGGAATTAAATGTCGAAATTCCTGAATCAAGAGTAAAAATAAAAGCAGTAAACAAAGTTAGCGGTGAAATCCCGCTGGCAGAAGCTGCATTAGTCGTCAGTGGCGGACGGGGATTAAAAGGACCAGAAAACTGGGGGATAGTAACTGACCTTGCAAAGGCACTTGGCGCAGCTACATCATGCAGCCGGCCGGTTAGTGACAGCGATTGGCGGCCTCATCACGAGCATGTGGGCCAGACTGGGCTTACAATTGCTCCAAATTTATATTTCGCAATCGGAATTTCCGGCGCTATTCAACATCTGGCTGGTGTAAACAGAAGTAAGACAATTGTTGTAATCAATAAAGACCCCGAAGCACCATTTTTTAAAGCCGCTGATTATGGAATCGTCGGCGATGCGTTTGAAGTAGTTCCAAAAATTACTGAAGCCGTAAAAAAATTAAAAGCAATAAGTTAGTCAAACTTTACCCGTTTTAAAATGGGTGATATTTAAAGTTTGCACAAATAAAAAGGCATTTATTTTTATATTTGTTATTCAAAAAATAAAACCGCTCAAGCGGATTGAGTTATAATGAAGAAAATCGAATTGGAAATTGTGGCGCTTTCTCATAGTATTACTCAAACCCACTCCTATGCGGTGGTTTTGGGCGAAGTAAATGGACTGCGCCGGCTGCCCATCGTGATTGGAGGGTTTGAAGCACAGGCCATTGCAGTGGCGCTCGAACGCATGCAACCTAGTCGCCCGCTCACTCACGATCTGATGAAAAATTTTATGATGGCATTTAATATTGATCTTCATGAGATCATTATTAATGATTTGCAGGAAGGGATATTTTATTCTAAATTAATTTGCTCCTCTGAGAAAGATACCGTTGAAATAGATTCGCGCACTTCCGATGCAGTGGCGTTAGCCGTAAGGTTCGGCTGCCCTATTTATACTTATGACAATATTTTAGAGAGCGCCGGAATTTTGATGGAAGAAGATGACAAAAAGAAAAAAGTAGTCGTTTCTCACAATGATGAGGCAAATGAAGACTTGAAAAAAATGTCCGTTACCGAATTAGAGTCTTTGCTAAATGAAGTGCTCGAACATGAAGATTATATAAAAGCTGCATCCATTAGGGACGAGATTAACAGAAGGAAAGGAAGTTGATATTTGTGCTAATTGTCAACATTCTACATTGAACTTTCAATTTTAAAATGGTAATATTTCCCAATTGCAAAATTAATCTCGGACTTAATATTCTTCAAAAACGAGAGGATGGTTATCATAATATTGAAACCGTTTTTTTCCCAATTCTATTTACGGATATTTTAGAAATTATTACTTCAGAAAATAAACCTGAGCTTGTTAATACAGGAATTTTTGTTGGTGAAAATGAAAATAATTTGTGCCTGAAAGCTTTTCATTTGCTGAAAAAAGATTTTCCACAATTACCTGAAATAAAAATCCATCTTCATAAGGCGATTCCTATTGGAGCCGGACTGGGCGGCGGTTCTGCTGATGCTGCATTTACTTTATTATTACTTAATGAAAAATATAACCTGAACATTTCTGAGCAAAATCTTTCCGAGTATGCATCAACGTTAGGTAGCGATTGCTCCTTTTTTTTACTGAATAGACCTTGCCTTGCAACAGGACGCGGAGAGAAAATGGAAGCGATAAATCTTTCACTTTCTTCTTATAAAATTCTATTCATCAATCCGGGAATTCATGTCAATACAAAAGAAATATTTCAAGAAATAACGCCCGAGATTCCTTCAAAAAGAATCAAAGAAATTATACAGCAGCCCATCGAAACATGGAAGAATGATTTGAAAAATAATTTTGAAGAAACTGTTTTTAGAAAATTTCCGGAGATAAAAAATATCAAAGAAAATTTATACGATCACCAGGCACTCTACGCATCCATGACCGGAACAGGAAGCACCGTTTTTGGAATTTTTAATATAAATGAAGAAATAAATTATCCTGTCGAAAAAAAATATTTTTACAAATGGATTGACGGCTTAATTTAAAAAATTCTGCCTTACAAAAAAAACTTTCATTTTATAAAATAAATTCAAATCGCCTTTTTTCTATACCTTTGTTTTACAAATAAAAAGAATTGAGCCACACTTCTCTTATACAATCTTTCCTTGCGAAAAATCTTGATTTTTTAAATCACAAGATATAACGATATCGCCCACTCAATTCTCATTTCTTTCTTTTTTATATTATTCCTCTTTTAAATTTCTTTTATGTCAGCACAATCAACCGCATCGCAAACCACCTATTTCATCGATCTCGAAAATGAGTTCGGTGCTCATAATTATCATCCGCTTCCTGTAGTCTTAAAAGAAGGAAAGGGCGTCTTTGTTTGGGATGTGGAAGGCAAAAAATATTATGATTTCCTGAGCGCTTATTCTGCAGTAAACCAAGGCCACTGCCATCCGAAAATTGTTCAATCTTTAGTAAACCAGGCGCAAAAGCTAACCCTTACCAGTAGGGCTTTTCACAGCGAGGAGCTTTCTCTTTTTTCTAAATTTATTACCCAATATTTTGGTTATGATAAAGTATTACCGATGAATACCGGCGCCGAAGCGGTTGAGACTGCTTTAAAACTTTGCCGTCATTGGGCTTATAAAGTAAAAAAACTGGAAGAAAATAAAGCGAAGATTATTGTATGCAGCGGGAATTTTCACGGAAGAACTTTGGCCATCATTTCCTTCAGCACCGATCCGGATGCAAAGAAAGATTTTGGTCCTTACATCCCTGGCTTTGAAATAATTCCTTACAACAATCTTCCCGCTCTTGCAGAAGCGTTGAAGGATAAAAATGTAGCTGGATTTTTAGTAGAACCAATTCAGGGCGAAGCGGGCGTGAATGTTCCAGATGAGGGATATTTATCTAAAGCAAAACAATATTGTGCCGATGCAAATGTTTTATTTATTGCCGATGAGATTCAAACCGGTTTATGCAGAACTGGGAAGATGCTTTGCTGCGACCATGAAAACGTAAGGCCGGATGTTTTAATTTTAGGAAAAGCATTAAGTGGTGGTGTAATGCCCGTAAGTGCAGTACTTGCTGACGATGAAATAATGCTCACCATCAAACCTGGCGAACATGGAAGCACATATGGAGGCAATCCATTAGCTTGTAAAATTGCGATCACCTCATTAGAAGTTTTGAAAGAAGAAAGCCTGGCTGAAAATGCGGAAAACCTGGGAAAATTATTTAGAAAGGAATTACAAAAAATTAATTCAAAACACATTTTAAAAATCCGGGGAAAGGGTTTATTGAACGCCATTATTATTGATCACGAAGATAAAGATGCAGCCTGGAATTTATGTCTCGAATTAAAAGATAATGGATTGCTTGCCAAACAGACACATGGTGATATCATTCGCTTTGCCCCCCCACTAATTATAACAAAAGAACAGATTCTTGATTGTGTGGAAATCATTAAAAAAAGTTTGAAAATATTGGATGTTTGATTGTTGGATATTAATTATTTACTAATTATATTATACAGTAAAACAAACTTTCAGTTTATAAATTTCTGTTTTACTAATTCAAGCCTTCCTCATTTCATATCCTCACCGCTAAACGACAATGGCAGCAGGTTTGCAGCGTTTTCAATCACTTGAACCTTTCCTTTCATTCCGCTTAAAATGAGGCGAATCGGAGTTTTTGTTCTTTGCTGAAATTCAACAAAAGATTGCCTGCAAATTCCACAAGGACTTATCGGGCGATCACTTTTCCCATTTTGATTATCATAGGAAATAGCAATCGTTTCGATGCCAACATTTGGAAATAAAACTGATGCGGTTGACATCAAAGTTCTTTCGGCACAAATTCCGGCCGGATAAGAAGCGTTTTCCTGGTTTGTTCCGCTTACAGTTTTGCCATTTACTAATTTCGCAAACGCTCCCACCCTGAAATTTGAATAAGGCGCATAAGCGAATTCCGTTGCCTTTCTTGCCTCTTTTAGCAAATTAGCATCTTCATTATTTAAGTCTTCTATTGAATCATAAATTTTAAAATCAAATTTAAAAACTTCATTACTCATTATATTCCGGTTTAATTTTTACAGTTTTGAAAATTACAATTTTCACCGCTGATTATAAGTTTATTCAAATCTATTTTTTAAACTTAGGTATTTATTTGAGCAATATTCAAATCAAAATCATCGATTTTTGCTCGTTTACTAGAATTATTTTCATCAGGCATATTTTCACTTGAAAAAGTGACCGCATTTTTTCTCAAAAACAAAAAAGCCGCATAGAAATGCGGCGTTTGTTAAGAACCAATCAGGTTCTGTAACCCCCAAAGAAAACGAGTTTAATTATTTATCATTCATTGCAAGTATTTTAACTTCACTAAACTCCACTAAACCTTTTGTATTTACATGTTTTAGACGATAATATAATTCCTTAACCTTAGAATTGGTTTTGTCAAAACATCCGTAACAATTGCAATTAGTTTTCGTCGGATCAGCACCCAAAACATATGCTACGGTTTTAAAATTCTTTCCATCCTTACTTTTTTCCACTTCAAAATAATTTGCCTGCGAATTTTTCGTCGACCAATTTATATTGATTTTATCTTTATTTTTTTCAACGTGAAAATTGGTAATATTAATTTTTGCAGGAAAACTTTGAGCTTTGCTTCCCAAAGAAAAAACCACAAAAAACATCACAAAAACTACTCTGGACAACCTATAATTTTTCATTGTACAATTATTTGAAATAAAGTTTCACAATGAATATTAGAATTTAGGCTTCAATAAAATTTGGATTCTAGAAGCATGAAAAGCTTCTAATTCTTTAATTCTCAATTTAGAGGAAATGAATTTACTGCTAATAATAAGCACTGTTTTTCAGATGATCATCTGAAAAAAGTTTTAGAAAATTACTACAAGTAATAAGAATAACGTAGTGTTTATTCTTGTGGGTAAAATTAAAATTCATTCCTTGTGATTGAGGTTTAAAATCTGAGTAACGATCAAGCTGATCTTTCAGAGTATGCAGGATTAGTTGTAGAATTATGGGAATGATAAAACAAATCCACAATTATGAGTGCAAACATAAAGTTCATTTTTTGAATTTGCAAGACAGTAAAAATACTGTCCTTACCAGATTAAATAATTTCTAACAAATTCACTTATTTGTCAGAAATAATTTTAACTATCGCATCCCATCTCTTATTGGTTCCCAAATACTTTACAATTTTTTAGATAAAATTTAATATTGACTCACTTTTTCTGAATTCAACCTCTTTTATGTCTAAAATTTTTTAAGTATCTGCCATAATTTCAGACGAAAATCATAAAGCCGTCCATAATTAACCCAATTTTTAAAAGCTATCTACTAAAATATATTTAAAGGCAATTATTTTTAAAATAATTAAAATTAAAAATCAAATATACTTTATATATAGCTATTAATCAGTATTATAGTTAAATTAAAATGACAAAAAAGCAGTTTTGGTTGATTCAAAGATATTTCGGAGAAATTTATGCCGAATGCGCTTGATTATACTTGTTATAAAAATAGAATAAGCTGTTATAATAATCTCATAATAAGATAATTATCTACATAAAATGATTGACACAAACTTTAGCTTCTAATTTTTTATTGTATTTTTTTAATTCACTAATATTCTTAGCAGTACAAATCTTATCTTTGAGGCTGAATTCTTTATAATCGAAAAAATGAGAATAAAATTTTGTGTTGCGGGGATGATGATACTTGCATTTTTGTCATGCTCCTCCCCGAAGGCTTTAGAATATAAAACATATCACAATTTTAGTATCCAAAGTCTTGGTTTTAATAAATCAGCAATTAGTTTAGACCTTGAATATTACAATCCGAATAATTATGGAATGCAATTAAAAAGCACAGACCTGGACATTTTCATAAATGGAAATTTATTTGGTCACAGTTCGCTGGACACTTTGATCCGGATTCCCAGAAAGGACACTTTTAATATACCCGTAAAATTTGATGTGAATATGCAAAGCATTTTTAAAAATGCCTGGAATACTTTAATTGGAAAAGAAGTTTTGGTTCGGCTGTCCGGAAAGGTAAAAGTGGGAAAAGCAAATGTCTTTATGAGCTTTCCGGTGAATTATGAATCCAAAGAAAGGTTTTCATTTTTTTAAAAGGGCATAAAAAAATCCTGCTTTAAAAACAGGATTAATTTTTTTAAGAAATTTAATGTTTTACCTGAGCAGAATCTACGCTTGGAGAAAATCTGCAGGGCGGCGGTAATTTTTTAGTTGCAGTTGGCTCAGCAGTTATGTCATCCGCATCATAGCCCATATTGGCAAGAGCGGTTTTAATATTTTCAATATTGGTTCTGTCTTTGTACCAAGAAACGGTAACAGTATGCCTTCTATAATCCGCTTTTACTGAAGAAACGCCATATTCATGGACTAAAAAGTTTTCGACACCCGTTTTACAAACATCGGCTTGCAACGCAGGCGTTTTTATCACCGCTTTTTGAATTGCTTTTTGTTGTGCAAAAGCCGAATTTGAAAACGCAGTAAAGGCAATAATCCCAAGAATAAATGTTTTCATGGACGATTTATTTTTTACGAATTTAAGAATTTGCTTTCCAATTAGATGGGTCCTGCCGCCAGTTTAACAACGCCTTTTGATTCGATTCTGTAATAGATTTTTGTTCAATGGCAAGAGCAATTAATGAATCATAATCGGTGAGGGATTTTAAAGGAATTTGATACTTTTCAAATGCATTTTTGGCTTCGGGAAATCCATAATTAAAAATTGAGACCATTCCTTCCACTTTTAAATCAGCATTTTTCAAAACATCAACAACCTGTAAACTACTCTTTCCCGTTGATACCAAATCTTCCACTACCACTACCCTTTTTCCCGATTCATAAAAGCCTTCAATTTGATTTCCCAAGCCGTGTTCTTTTGGTTTTGGCCTAACATAAATGTATGGAAGTTTCAATTGGTCTGCAGCCATTGCGCCCCACGGAATTCCTGCGGTTGCAACGCCTGCAATCATATCAGCATTATCAAAGGTTTGAAAAATAATATTGCACATTTCTGATTTAATAAAATCACGGATAAAAGGAAACGAAAGAATTTTCCTGTTATCACAATATATTGGGCTTTTCCAACCGCTGGCCCAGGTAAAAGGATGCTCAATATTTAATTTTATTGCATTAATTTGTAACAGCTTTTCGGCAATAGCTTTTTTATCAGTCATGCTGCGAAGATAATAAACACGTATGAGCTACATTACAATTTACTTTGAGGATAAACCGGTTTTTTTATGCGACCAAATCACATCTGAAATTGAAGAATACCGCCATCATCCGGATGCAGTTTTTATTGATGAGGTTTCCACCGCTGCGATCAATTCTTTGTTGCACGAAATCAATAGGCCACAGTTTCATGCAGGAATTATTTTAGGAGAAAATTTTGAAAAAATCAAAACGGATTTCTTTAAACATTTTCATTTAATAATGGCTGGCGGCGGCGTTGTAAAAAATGAAAATGAAGAAATATTAATGATTTTTCGCCGTAGCAAATGGGATTTGCCAAAAGGAAAATTAGACGAAGGAGAAACGATTGAAGAATGCGCCAAAAGAGAAGTGCAGGAAGAAACCGGCTTGCAAAATTTAGAGACTATAAAACCAATGGGAATTACCTATCACACGTATGTTCAGTTTGGAAAACACAATTTAAAAGAATCGCATTGGTATGAAATGAAAGCGACTGGAAATGAAAAATTAATTCCGCAAACAGATGAAGACATCACACAAATCAGATGGGTAAAAAAAGAGGATTTAAAAAAATATTTTTCAAATAGTTTTCCGACGATTGTTACAATTTTAAAACATATTTAATCTTACTAACTTTATAAAAAATACAAAACAGAAATCTTCAAAATTTGTTTGTTTACTAATAATAAAATCTTACTTTTTTTTACTTAATAAACTTCTTCATCTCCTTTAGATAAAATACTAAACTCCAAATATTTCATTTTTCTAAAAAAATATTCTTCTTCAAAACCAGCGCTTAAAAATATTTCTTTGTGCAAAGGATTTACATAAACAATGTAAATTTTTCTTCGATTTTTTTTAAGCGAAGAAAGAATATTTTTTACTACCTGCAGCATGATTACTTCATCAAAAGGATTAAAGAAAAAGAAAACAGTATCATCATTTTTTACCGGATAATTTACCGCATCATCACAAACAATTTCGAAATTTACTAAAGGAAAAAGTGGTTTTATTTTTTCAATATTTATTCCCGCTTCATTGCATAATAGTGGTGAAAAATCAACACCGGTTATTTTTTTAAAACCATAATAAGCAGCTACAACCATGATTCTTCCTTTACCGGAACCAAAATCTACAAGACGAAAATTTGCATTTTCAATTTTTAGAAATTCAAATGCTTTTTCGATTAAAAAATAATTCGTTCCCTGGTAAATGGAAGCATGTTTTAGATTATCACTTTTTATTTTTTGGTGCTGAAGATTATCAACTTTAATGGTATTAAGCTGATATTTTTTTTCACCTTTTATTTCATGATACACGGTAAAGGCAGCAAGTTTAATGTTCCAGTTTCTTGCAATAAAATAAAAATATTTCAGGTAATAAAATGATTTCATTAAAAGAATAAATTATGCAGTCGCGCACTCTGAAAGCCTGATGTCTATTACCTTTAGCTGAAGATTCTTTTCACCATTCCACTCATTTTCATCAATGGTATAAACCATATCAATTGGTTTATTCATTTGTAATAAATAAAATTTTTCAGCCATATTAAAACCAATTCCGGTTAGCGTAACATTTTCATTCTTTACTACAAAACGAACATGTTGTTCTTTTACAATTTTTGACCAGGAAGTGTTCCAGACATTTTTTGTTATAAAAACCGGGCGCATATTTTCAGGGCCGTACGGTTCCATTTGTTCAATGATTTTGTAGAAAATTTTATTGATATCTTTAAATCTAATTTCTACGTTTATAATCAATTCGGGCACCAGCAAATAAGGATCTATACTTAAGGCAACTACTTCTTCAAATTTTTTACTAAACGCTTCCACATTTTCAGGATGCATTGACATTCCGGCCGCAGCAAAGTGGCCACCATACCCGATTAAATGTTCCCGGCAGGCATGAATTGCTTCATATAAATTAAATCCAGGCACGCTCCGTGCGCTTCCGCCAACAATTTTTTCCCCGAGCGTGAGAACAACCGTCGGACGATAATAAGTTTCAATTAACCTGCTTGCAACGATCCCTACAACGCCTTTATGCCAGTGCGACTGAAAAACAACCGTTGTTTTTCTCGACACCATTTCGGGATTATTTGCAATCATAGATAGTGCTTCTTCGGTCATCATTGTATCTGCATCTTTTCTATCGGTATTATCGCTGTGAAGCATTTCTGCAAACTGCATCGCTTTTTCAAAATCGTCTTCAATAAACATTCGCACCGCTTTGGTGGCGTCGTCCATTCTGCCCGCAGCATTTACCCGCGGAGCAATAATAAAAACAACATTACTTATTGAAAACTTTTTTTCCACTTTGCTCAATTTTATCAGCGCTTTTATTCCTGCACATGGCGATGAATTTAACCTTTGTAATCCATAAAAAGCAAGAACGCGATTTTCTCCTGTTACCGGCACAATGTCAGCACCAATCGCTGTTACAACTAAATCTAGATAACATAAATATTCATTTTCGTGCATGCCTAACCGTTGTGAGATCGCCGTCACTAATTTGAAGCCAACACCACAACCGCAGAGTTCTTTAAAAGGATAATTACAATCTTTTTGTTTTGGATTTAAAATCGCAGTTGCAGGAGGCAATTGCTCATCAGGGAGATGATGATCGCATACAATAAAATCCAAACCTAACGTACATGCATAACTGATAAGTTGAACTGATTTAATTCCACAATCTAGAGAAATAATCAAGTCAAAACCATTTTCTTTTGCAAAATCAATTCCTCGTTTGCTCACGCCATATCCTTCACGATAACGATGAGGAATATAAAAATCAATTTTCTCTTCTGTATAAATTCTTTTAAGGAACCGATACATCAAAGCGACAGATGTGGTTCCATCAACATCGTAATCGCCAAAAACCAAAATTTTTTGACCATTACTGATCGCAAACAAAATTCTTTCAACAGCTTTGTCCATATCCTTCATTAAAAAAGGATCGAGAAGTTGAGAAAGTTGCGGACGAAAATAATCTTTTGCTTTTTGAAAAGTATTTATACCTCGTTGAACAAGAATATTACAAAGCGGCAAACTAATGGATAAAGATTTATGCAAATCTTCAACTTTATTTTTGTCAGTTTCGATTATTTTCCATCTTTTTTCCATCATTAATTTACTGATGCGCTCATTGCTGATCAGTTAATTCAGCTTTCGTAATAATATTTTAAAAAATGAAATTTACAGTAAATGAACAAATATTGGGATTTTAGATTTCCACAAGTATATGTGAACACATTAACAAGTTAATATTTTCTATCCGTGGTATATCGCACCAATTCTTCCAAACCCTTTCGAATATCACTTTCGGGGAATTCAAATAAAATTTTCAACGCTTCGTCTCGGTATTCAATCATCTTTTTATTTGCATAATCAATGCCGCCGGTTTCAACAACTTTTTGCAAAACATATTTTATTTTCTCCGGTTTTTTATTTTCATTTTTTATAATGTAAATAATTTTTCTTTTTTCTGCGCCACTTATATTATTGAGCGTGTAAATAAGAGGCAAAGTCAATTTCTTTTCTTTTAAATCATTCCCTGTTGGCTTGCCCACATCGTCATTTCCGTAATCAAACAAATCGTCTTTTATCTGAAAAGCGATTCCGGTTTTTTCACCAAAAAGCTTCATTTTTTCTGTCAGTTCTTCGTTATTACTCGTACTCCACGCTCCCACCGCACAAGCTGAAGAAAGAAGCGAAGCGGTTTTACTTCTGATTATTTCAAAATAAATATCTTCTTTTAAATTTAATTTCCGCGCCTTTTCAATTTGTAATAATTCGCCTTCACTCATTTGTTTCACAGCTTCAGATAAAATATGCAAATGTTTAAAATCTCCGGCATCTGTCGAAAGAAGTAATCCCTTTGAAAGCAAATAATCGCCAACTAATACCGCAATTTTATTTTTCCATAATGCATTGATTGAAAAAAAACCTCTTCTTTCCAGAGATTCGTCCACTACGTCGTCATGAACAAGCGTTGCCGTATGCAATAATTCCACCAGGGCAGCGGCTCTGTAAGTAGATTCATTCACTGTTCCATGAAGCTTAGCGCTTAAAAAAACAAACATCGGCCGCAGTTGCTTACCTTTTCTTTTGATAATATATTTCATTATCCGGTCGAGTAAAGGCGCCTGGCTTTTTACAGATTCAGCAAATTTTTGTTCAAAGGTTGCTAATTCTGATGCGATAAGATTTTTTGAAAATTGCATTCTTTAAGAAAAGGGCAATATAAGACAGAAATAGATATATTTTCAGAATATTGCTCAAATTAAAAAGGAAAAATTGTTTCCCTGTATTTTAATAGGAATTTGTTTTTACACAATATTTCTATTAAATAGGAGTTTATTATTTATTATGGTATAAGTTTACAAAATTGTAAGAATATATAAATGTCTCAAAATCTAATTATTTGCCAAAAAAAATTTGCATTTTGACTTTCGTTTGATATTTTTGCGCAATCAAAACGTTTTTTTAGAAATCATTAATCAAAAAGTTATGTCAAGCAAAAAGTTTAAATTACTGTTAATGGGAATCTTTTTCCTACTATCCACTGGTGCTTTTGCACAGGATACAGGTGTGTATAATATTTATGATTCAAGTGTGATTTCCTCCAAAGGACAAGCACAACAAAATGAATTTATGAATAATACTTACGATTTTCCAGCTAAGCCGCGTAGTCAAACTGAAATAGGAATTTCAGGAGGTATGTTTTCAATTAGTGGTGATGTGTCCTCAAAATTGCCAACTTTTGGAGGCGCTATTCATGTAAGAAAAGCATTGGGATATCTATTTTCTTTAAGGTTGCAATATTTATACGGAGTTGCTAAAGGGTTAAATTGGAAACCTTCTTTTGGTTATTCAAACAATCCAGTTTGGTCAGGCTTCAATGCTCAAAACCAAGATCCGGTATATTATAACTATAAAACGACTGTTAACGACTTATCATTACAAGGTATTTTTACTATAAACAATATTCGCTTTCATAAACAAAAGACCGGTATGGTTTTATATGGAGGTTTAGGTATAGGAGCTACTACCTATAATGCACAAGTTCAGGTTCCACAAAGTTTTAGTACAATCCAGGCTACCACCGAACAATATCACGACAGGAAAAAAACCCGTGATGCATTGAAATCATTACTTAAAGATGTTCCCTATACTCCTGCCCAAAATGAACTTGACACTAAAGCAAAATTGGGAAAGCATCCACTAAGACCAACTGGAACTGCAATTGCAGGAATAGCTTATAAATTAGGTAAACGTGTAAATCTGGCACTTGAAGACAGATTTACTTTTACAAAAGATGACCTATTAGACGGGCAGCAATGGCAGGAACATCCTTTGGGAGACCCGGCTCAGACACGCGATTTTGATAGTTATAACTATCTTTCCATCGGGCTTAATTTCAACGTAGGATCTAAAGCTGTTGAACCACTTTGGTGGATCAATCCGCTTGATTACGCATACAGCGAAATTAATAATCCTAAACACATGAAATTGCCTAAACCAGTATTCGACGATGCAGATGGCGATGGTATCGTAGATCAACTTGACAGAGAACCAAATACTCCTGCCGGTTGCCCTGTTGACAGCCACGGTGTTTCAAGAGATACTGACGGTGATGGTGTTCCGGATTGCAAAGACAAACAATTGATCACGCCTACAGAATGTCAACCGGTTGATGCCGACGGTGTTGGTAAATGCCCTGACCCTGAATGCTGCAAGAATATAATGGCACAGGCAAACGCTTGCAATATTGGTGATCTTCCAAGCATTTCTTACAGAAACAGAAGCAACAGCTTAAGTAACGATGCAAAAGCCATGTTAGCAACTGTAGCTTCAAAATTGAAAAACAGCGCTACCTGCACAATTACTGTAACAGGTTATCCTGCTGCTTCAAAAGCTTCACAGGCTCTTTGTAACAAAAGAGTGGATGCAATCAAAGCTTACTTGACAGAAAAAGAAGGAATAAGCGCAGATCGTATCTCTACTTCATGCGAAGTGGGCGGAGGAGATGCCAACACGGTTGATATTAAAGTTAATTAAAGACCCAACTTTTTGTATAATGATAAACCCTCCCATTTTCGGGAGGGTTTTTTCATTGCAATTATCAAAATATTAACTAAGGTGATTTTGTCCACATTTATTTTAAATTCATTTTTGTTTAAATTCACTTAATTTTGCGGCTCTTTATGAAGTTACTTGCAGTTTTATTGATCATTCCTTTCCTGATGCTTACCGGGTGTAGCAACCAGTTTACAAAAGTTCTTAAAAGCACAGATTACGAGTATAAGCTAAAGAAAGCCGATGAATATTATGTAAATAAGAAATTTAAGTACGCCGAGCAATTGTATCAGGAATTATTCCCTGTGTTTAAAGGATCGGATAAGTTTGAAGAATTGTATTATAAATATGCTTACTGCTCTTACTATCAAAAAAATTATCTGGAAGCCGAGAATCTTTTTCAAGGATTCCTAGGAGTGTTTCCCAATAGTAACAGGGCTGAAGAAATTGCTTATATGCATGCATTAACTTTTTTTAAGCAATCACCGAACGTTCAATTGGATCAAACCAATACAACAAAAGCAATTGGAATGATGCAAAGTTTTATAAGCTCTTACCCAAATACTTCGAGATTAGCAGACGCAAATCAAATAATTGCAAAATGCAGGGCTAAATTGGAGGAAAAAGATTATTTGGCAGCCAAGTTATATTACAACCTTCAAATGTATCAGGCGGCAGGAATTGCTTTTACCGATCTTTTAAATTCATACCCTGAATCTACCAAAGGAGACGATTACATGCTCATGGCTGTAAAATCTTATTATGAATTTGCAAAATTAAGCATCTCTGAAAAGCAAGAGGAAAGATATGCAAAAGTAACTACAGAATACTTTGATTTCGCAGATCGTTTTCCAGAAAGTGAACTATTAAAACAAGCCGAAGATTATAAAAACCTTAGTCAAAACAATATTAAAAAAATACAAAATGAGCAAATTAAGACGCCAGCAAAACGCTAATACCAGTAATGTTGTTGAAACGCAAAACCTGATTGATGTAAAAAACAAAACCGGTAATTTATATGAATCAATAACAGTCATCGCTAAAAGAGCCAACCAGATTAACATTGCTATAAAAGAAGAGCTGCACAATAAATTAGAAGAATTCGCAAGCCATACAGACAGTCTCGAAGAAATTCATGAGAACAAAGAACAGATTGAAATTTCAAAAGCTTATGAAAGAATGCCCAATCCGGCGCTTTTAGCTACTGCAGAATTTATGGAAAATAAAATTTATTATCGCAGAAACGAAGACAATCTTTTCGATTAATATATTCACTTTCTTTGATAATAAATGATAATTTTAATGGCGGTTTGTTCCGCCATTTTTAATTAATAGTATCTTTCAGAATAAATAATGTTGTAGTGATTAAAGGAAAAAAAATTTTGCTCTGCGTAACCGGAAGCATTGCTGCATACAAATCTGTATTATTAGTTCGTTTGCTGGTAAAATCTGGTGCTGAAGTCAAAGTAATTATGACTGAGAGCGCTAAAGATTTTGTTTCACCACTTACATTTTCCGCGCTTTCAAAAAATAAAGTCCTTACCAATTTATTTGAGGAAGAAACCTGGACTAATCATGTAATCCTTGGCCGCTGGGCCGATGCAATGCTTATTGCGCCAGCATCTTGTAATACGATTGCGAAAATGGCAAATGGGATCTGCGATAATCTTTTGCTTGCTGTCTATTTATCATCAAAATGCCCGGTTTTAGTTGCTCCTGCAATGGATGAGGATATGTGGCATCATCCTGCTACTCAAAAAAACATTCAGAAATTACAACAAAATGGTAACCAGTTTTTACCAGTAAATAATGGTGAACTCGCCAGCGGACTTCATGGTGAAGGAAGAATGGCGGAACCGGAAGCAATTATAATTCACCTCGAAAATCTTTTTTTTAAGAAATTAGAACTCAAGGATAAGAAAGCGTTGATCACCGCAGGCCCAACTCACGAAGCATTCGATCCGGTTCGCTTTATAGGCAATAATTCCAGCGGGAAAATGGGCGTGGCAATTGCAGAAGAATTGTCATCAAGAGGCGCCGATGTAAAATTAATTATAGGTCCCACACAAATTGAAATTGATAAAAAAATAAAAACGAAAAAAGTAATTTCTGCCCAAGAAATGTATGAAGCTTGTATGGAAAATTTTGATTTTTTTGATATTATTGTCATGGCTGCTGCCGTAGCTGATTATACTCCCAAAAATAAAAGTGAAAAAAAAATAAAAAAAGAAAATGATGGATTTTCTCTTGAATTACTTAGAACAAAAGACATACTTCTTGAAGCAGGAAAATTAAAAACACAGACGCAAACACTTGTCGGTTTTGCTTTGGAAACCGATAATGAAAAAGAGAATGCTCTAAAAAAATTATCGAAAAAAAATGCTGATCTGATTGTGCTGAATTCACTAAATGATGAAGGTGCGGGCTTTGGAATTGATACTAACAAAATCACTATTTTTGATAAGAATCACAAAGAATATCAATTTCCGGCAAAAACAAAAAAAGAAGTCGCTGCTGATATCGTAAATACAATTATCCAATACAGAAATGAATAAAATTTTCCTGTTTTTTTTAATAGGCCTTTTTACTTCCACACTTCACGCACAGGAGCTCCGCGCAAGAGTAAGCGTAGTGAGCAACCGGGTCGCAAATAATGTTGATAAAAAAGCATTCCAAACGTTACAAACTGCCCTGAACGATTTTGTCAACAACAGAAAATGGAGTTCCGACACTTATAGCGCAAACGAAAAAATTGATTGTAGCCTTTTATTAAATCTTGAATCAACTGGCGATCCTGATGTTTACAAAGCATCGTTAACCATCCAATCTGGCCGGCCGGTTTTCAATTCTTCTTACGTTTCACCGGTTATTAATTACCAGGATAACGATATAATTTTTAAATACCTTGAATTTCAACAATTAGACTTTAACGACACAAGGGTTTCCGGCACTGATGCGCTTGTGTCCAACCTTACTGCAGTTTTTGCTTACTGGATTAACATGATTCTTGGTTTTGATTACGATTCATTTTCGCCAAGAGGTGGAAATATTTATTTTCAAAAAGCACAAAATATTATAAATAATGCCCCGGAAGGGAGAAATATTTCCGGATGGAAGGCATTTGATGGAACCCGCAACAGGTATTGGTTAACAGAGAATTTACTTAATAGCAAGTATACAATTTTTCATGATGCGATTTACGATTATTACCGGCTCGGTATGGACAAACTTTATGACCAGGAAGCAACCGCAAGAACACAAGTATTGAATGTGCTAAATCTATTGAACACCTTCAATATTCAAAATGCAAACACGATGATCCTTCAATTTTTTTTCCAGGCAAAAACACAGGAATTAATTCAAATTTTTTCAAAGGCAAATCCAGCAGATAAAGCTAAAGCATTGGATTTTTTGAAAAGACTTGATGTTTCTTCAGCAACAAAATATGAGGATCAGTTAAAATGATAAAACCTTTTTTTTGCTTTATTTTAATTGCACTAATAATTTCCTGTAATTCAGGAAGCAAAGTCCCTTCTGACATTATTCAACCCAAAGAAATGCAAAGTATTTTCTGGGATGTAATGCGTGCACAAACCCTCGCCAATGAAATAGCTTTAAAAGATTCTTCGGTTAATGCGGTCGAAGAAACGAACTCTTTATCGCAAAAAATATTTCAAATTCATAAAACAGATTCTTCAAATTTTAATAAAAGTTACAATTGGTATGTCAAACATCCGGACGCATTAAAGCTTATCTTTGATAGTCTTTATGCTCAAAAAGGGAGAGAAAATACTTTGAGGATGCAAGAAAAGCACGGACCACATCCACTGAGGAAAAAATAATTTTCAAATGAGTAAAGTTTTCAAAAATGCCGGCGATGCGCTTCATGATATTCAGAATGGAAGTATTATAATGCTTGGTGGCTTTGGGTTATGTGGTATTCCTGAAAACTGCATTGCTGCTTTGGTAAAAAAAGAGGTAAATGAACTCACCTGCATTTCTAATAATGCCGGCGTCGATGATTTTGGTATCGGATTGTTGCTGAAAAAGAAACAATTAAAAAAAATGATTGCCTCTTACGTCGGAGAGAACGCCGAATTTGAAAGACAATTATTAAGCGGCGAACTTGAAGTAGAATTAATTCCTCAAGGCACGCTTGCCACAAGATGCATGGCTTCAGGCTATGGAATGCCTGCAATTTTTACACCCGCTGGCGTCGGAACTGAAGTAGCGGCGGGAAAAGAATCAAGAATATTTAATGGAAAAGAATATTTAATGGAATATGCTTTTGACGCAGATTTTGCATTAGTAAAAGCATGGAAAGGCGATACAGCCGGAAATTTGATTTATAAAGAAACTGCAAGAAATTTTAATTCTGTAATGGCGATGGCAGGAAAAATTACCATCGCAGAAGTTGAAGAATTAGTAGAAGCTGGCGAATTGAATCCAAATGAAATACATACTCCCGGAATTTATGTGCATCGAATTTTTAAGGGAAGTATTTTTGAAAAAAGAATCGAACAAAGAACAGTAAGAAATTAGCAAATTCGAAATTAGCATCTCCCAATGGATTGCAATTTTCATATTTTTCAATTGCCACATTTTCAGAGTAAATTATGTTAGACAAAAATCAAATAGCGCAACGAATTGCAAAAGAATTAAAAGATGGTTATTATGTAAATCTCGGAATAGGAATTCCAACTTTAGTTGCTAACTATATTCCTAAAGAAATAAATGTAACTCTTCAATCTGAAAATGGGTTGTTAGGAATGGGGCCATTTCCAAAAGCAGGAGAAGAAGATGCCGACCTTATTAACGCAGGAAAACAAACCATTACTACCCTGCCTGGTTCTGCTTTTTTTGACAGCGCCATGAGCTTCGGAATGATACGTGCGGGCAAAGTGGATTTAACAGTTCTCGGCGCCATGGAAGTGAGTGAAAAAGGAGATATTGCCAGTTGGAAAATTCCGGGAAAAATGGTAAAAGGAATGGGGGGAGCAATGGATCTGGTTGCAAGTGCGAAAAATATTATTGTTGCTATGATGCATACCAATCCAAAAGGTGAATCTAAACTATTAAAAAAATGTCAGCTTCCTTTAACCGGAATAAAATGCGTAAAAAAGATTGTAACCAATCTTGCGGTAATTGAAATAACAGAAAAGGGATTTCGGTTATTAGAAAAAGCTCCGGGAGTTTCAGTAGAAGAAATAAAAAACAAAACTGAAGGCGAACTTATTATTGAAGGAGAAATACCGGATATGAATTTGTGACTGTAAATCTTAATTCTCTGCTAATCAATCAATGAATTTTTCATTGCAAAAAAGACCAGCCCAACAGAATTTTTAACTCCAAAACGTTCCATTAATCTATCTTTAATTGCTTCAACTGTGCGGGCGCTAATTTCCATTTTTTGCGCAATTTCATGGGCGGTATATTCCATACAAACCAATGAAAGGACTTCCTTTTCTCTTTCACTTACAACAATTTGACTATTTAAATTTGGATTGAATTTTTGTTTTGCATAATTCTTTTTTATCAAAACGCGGTTTACAAAATTATTGAGATAAAAACCGGTATTCATCACATCCATAATTCCCTGCTTTATTTCTGCAGGTTCTGTGCTTTTCAGTAAATAACCATTTGCACCGCTATCCATCAGATGGCCCACAAACCGTTCATCTTCAAACATAGTCAGTATCAGGATTCTGATTTCCGGGAAATGTTTATTGAGATATTTGGTAGTTTCAATTCCGTCTTTAATTGGCATTTTTAAATCCATCAAAACAATATCAGGCTGTTCCTGTTCAATGCCTTTAATCAATTCTTCCCCATTTTCAGCTTCCAAAATAAATCTGATATTATGATAGGCCTTCAAAGAAAGAATAACTCCTTTCCTGAAAATTTTATGATCATCTGCAATGGCTACATTGATAATATCGGGGGTCATATTTAATAGCTTAAAGGCAAAAGATAATAGAAAAAAATATAAAATACAATAATTTATTTGATTAGTTCCCGTGGCACTTCAATGGTCACTTTATAATATGTGTGGGTATTGTCTATCTCAAAAAATATTTTTCCTCTCAATACCCTTATCCTGCTTTGAATATTTTTCAATCCCAGTCCTGTTGAATCGTGCTCCATCTTCTCAAAATCCTTTTGAAGGATTCCTTTACCATCATGATGTATGCGAAAGTAAACAATATTTCCCTGTGCATTTTGAGTAAGATGAATAAATCCGGCACTGCTGTGTTTAATTATGTTTGTCACTAATTCCTGTAAAATCCGAAAAATCAGCAACTCCTTTTCATCGTTCAAACGCTGACGGTTATCATGAAAGCGGGCGCTTGCATTGATAACGCCAGATCCGTTAATTTTTTCAAACAAATCTTTTATCGCTGCTTCAAGCCCAAAGTTTTTTAATGTAGGCGGCATCAGGCTGTGAGAAATATTCCTGATGAGTTGTATACTATCATCAATAATTTGTTTGGCGCTAAAGATTGCCTGAAGTTGAACGGCAGGTTCCTGGTGAATCAAATTTTCGTTCAAATAAAGCCTTGCTGTCGCCAAAAGCGGCCCGGCATCATCATGAAGATCTGCGGCAATTCTTTGTCTTTCTTCTTCCTGGAATTGAATGGAAGCACGCAACAACATTTGTTGCCGTTCTTCTTCCATCTTTTGAATTTGCTTGTTAAATCTAATGACTCGCCGTTGGTGAAAAACTACTATGGATACCAAAGTGATCGCCATAAAAAACATTCCAAGCGTGCCCAAAACCAACACACTTGAAATGCCTAAAGTAGTTTTAACCTGTAAGAAAAACATTCAGTTTGGTTAATTAATTTTATTTGTGAATAAAAGGTCATCACCTAAATCAGGAATAACGCTTTTTTGTTGCTTTACTGTATGATTTAATTTCATTGTCATTGCTACACACAGTAGAATATTCTTTAGGATATTGAAGGATATATTAATAATAAAATATAGCTTTTGAAATGCCGGGTTTGACATCATTCTGTCAGCCATTAAGTAAAGAAAAAAGGTTCCCGAAAAATATATAAGAAAAGCAATTACAATCCAAAAATTAAAAGTAGAATAAATTAGTAAACTATCGGTTCCTTTAATCTGACTATATAAATAATAAATGCAAAGGAAGAATACAATTATGCATTCGACTCCTGAAACAATCGAGTCCCATTCTCTTGGTTTACTAAAAAAGACATAATCAATGAAGGCAAAAAGCAAAAAACCCACCCATATATAAAAGATACTTTTCTTTATTAAATCCCTTGGTAATATTAAGTAAATAAAATAGCAGAAAAACGAATATTCCACAATAGTAAAGAGAAGAAACAGATAAACTGTATTCGGTGACCCAAAGCTTTGTAAATAAAGGCTCATTCCTTCATTTACAATACAATAAAGAATATACAATAAAATTACCCTTAGCGCTTTATCTTTACTATTTCGTTTGAATAGAAAATAAAACACTAAGGGTAGTGCAGTAAATAAAAGATGTGTATATAATAACGTTTTTAAAATAGCAGTTAAAATTTATCCAAATATAACTACATATTTTGTATTTTATTGTATAAATTTAAAAAATTACTGTTGTGGCGTACTGGTTGGAGTTGAAGGAGTTGAAGGCGTCCCAGTCCAAATGGTCCAGTCAATAACTACTTTATCAGCAACTATACCATCCTGTTTTTGGATGTCACCAGCGGTAGTAACTACAGAATAAGTAAGAATATCTTTTCCGTCAGCATCAACACCCGTGTAAACTAAATGTTCTTCATTATTTTCTGAAAGGCATTTACGGAAATTAATTCCTACACAACCTGGTTGATTTAAAATTTGGTCAATAATGTTACGTCCAATGTAATAACCTGGGGTAGCATCTGGATTCGCTTCTCTGAAGTTTTGCACCAATTGTGTTCCTTCAGCTAATCCAATGTCCTCGCCTACTTCGGCAAGACTCTTGGTTTCGAGTGCATTCTTTGTCATAATAGTAATTTTTTTGTTTTTAAAGCGGTTTATTTGAGTAATCAGATGGCTAACTTCACCCAAATAAAAATCCCGGACAACTACTTATTTTTAAATCCAATTGATGTATTTTCGCTGAAATTAGCTACTGTAAAGCTTTTCAAAAGAAAAAACACGTAAATAAACGTAAAAAAATAAGGTAATTGTACGATGTAAATATAGTAAAATTACTATGATAAAAATGATCTTTTTCCTATCGTATTCTTACTATTTTGTTAAGGACGAAACAAAAAACCAAGCGGGGATGAGGCCTGGGTTTTGGGATTTTAAAGCCAAACAGAGGAAAGTGTTAATTGCTGCGGTTTTTTAAAGACGGCCGTTTTTAAAGGATTTTTTGTTTTTGAATATTAGAATTATGCGATCAAGAACAAATTTGTAATAGATTTTTTAATGCTGGTGTAAATCAACAATTCCAAAATAAGGGAGCAGATCACTTTTTACAATAGCACCTTTTCGCATTTTGAAGATCGGATTTATACAGGCTATTGAGCAAAAATGCAACCTGCTAAGCGAATATACGCTTCAGTTTGCACGTAATTTTTGTAACGTAGTTTTTCTTAAAAATTTATGTATTTAACGTAAAAAAGAGTTTCAGAAGTAATATAATCTAAAAATATTCGTTATTGTACCTATATTTACACTATCTCTAAGATTCAAATTCAAATGTCATTATCTACCATTATTAAAATTGCAATTGCCGATGACCATAAGATATTTCGCGACGGAATAAAGATGGCACTCACCCCGAAAGAAGATTTGAAAATGATTTGGGAAGCAGAAGACGGCAAAGATTTGATGCATAAAATGACCATTAAAAAACCGGATTTATTATTGATGGATATAAGAATGCCGGAAATTGATGGAATTAATGCAATTGAAATGCTTCGTAAAGAATATGAAGGTCTTAAAATAATTATACTTTCAATGTATGATGATCAGCAGATGATCAGTAAAATGATGGAAATGGGTGCAAACGCTTATCTCACCAAAACAACTGATCCGGACGAAATTTATGAAGCAATATTAACCTGCATGAATGAAGAATTTTATTTTAACCAACTAGTGAATAAAGCGGTAATGGGAAAGCTGATGCAGAAAAAAAATGTGCGGCAGCACTATGGAACGCAAGTGCCTGTTACTTTTAATGAGAAGGAATTGAAAATTTTGCAATTGCTTGGCGAGGATAAAACAACAGATGAAATTTCAAAAATTATTTTTTTGAGTCCAAGGACAATAGAAACGATTCGCCAGAATATGAAAAATAAAGTAGGCGCCAAAACCATTGGTGGGCTGATCATGTATGGAATGAGAAACAAAATGATTGAATAAAACCCGAGTTTCTGAAACAGGAATTTAATTATTTGTTTACTATATCATCGTAACCATTAACTCTGTTTCAGATGTGATTCATAATAATCACACATTAAACGATGTATTCTTTCTTTAATTAATTGGTAATTTTCATCCGTATTTACGTAAACCGGTTGTAGAAAATGAAGCTCCATTTTTGCAGGCCAAAAATAAAATGATCGATCGGCCGGAAGCACTTTTTTGGTATTAAAAATTAAAGCCGGAACAATTGCTGTTCCAGTTTCCATCGCCAACCTGAAAGCACCGTCATGAAATTCTTTTAAAGGCAATGGAGTTTTATTTCTTGTTCCTTCAGGATAAATACACATGTGCATTCCCATCTGTAAAACATTTTGCATTTTTCTAAAACTATTCTGTCGGCTTTTTTTATCACTTCTGTCAACAAGTATGGAGCCTCTTTTATAAATCAATCCAAACAACGGAATCTTTGCCAGCTCTGCTTTTGCAATCGTTTTATTCGCACCTGGAATAAAAGGCGTTACCACCGGAATATCCATTAAAGAATTGTGATTGCAAACAACAATGTAATTCTCATGAGATTTAAAATTCTTTTTCCCAATAATTTTCAAATCGCAACCGGTTAGAAAAAAAAATATGCGCATCCAAACTTTTGAAATTTGCCTGAAAATTTCTGTGCGCTTTGGCTCTTTAATAATGCCAATGATCCATATCAATAATCCCACAGGTAACAAAGTAAAAACAAAAATTATCAATGCCCACGCCGCAAAAAATTTAGCCAGAAAATTTTTCAATGTTTATTTATTTATGACAAAATTAAATTTTCCAATCAATCGGATTTTTCTGTTGCTTCATCAATATTTCATTTGTTTTTGAAAAATGTTTGCATCCAAAAAAACCATTAGATGCACTAAAGGGAGAAGGATGTGCCGCTTTTAAAATAGAATGTTTTGTCTCATCAATAAGCGATTGTTTTTCCTGCGCAAATTTTCCCCACAATAAAAAAATAATTCCTTCTTTTTCATTTGAGATTTTTTTGATAACCTCGTCTGTAAATTGGAGCCAGCCAATCTGAGCATGGCTTCCTGGTTCATTTTGGCGCACCGTTAAAGAAGCATTTAAAAGAAGCACACCTTGTGATGCCCATTTTTCAAGATTCCCGTTTTCTGAAATTTCAATCCCTAAATCGTTTTTCAATTCTTTGAAAATATTTAAAAGAGAAGGAGGCTTTGGGATTCCATCCGGAACCGAAAAGCTTAAACCATGAGCCTGTCCCTTGTTGTGATAAGGATCCTGGCCTATAATAACAACTTTTATTTTTGAAAAGGGAGTTTGTTTAAAAGAATTAAAAATCAATGAACCCGGAGGGAAAATAATTTTGCCGGAAGCTTTTTCAGCTTTTAGAAAAGTAACGATGTGTTGAAAATATGTTTTCTCAAATTCATTTTTTAAAATTTCCTTCCAGCTGTCTTCAATTTGAATCTCCATCATTATTTGTATTTCTTTTTTCGCAGAATATTTAAAGTAATTGGATAAAAGATGCAAAAAGAAGGAAACAGTGACCCCGGCACGATTCGAACGTGCGACCCACAGCTTAGAAGGCTGTGTTCCTAAACTTCTCGTTTGCTCAAACTCAATCCCAGCAAGGCTTTTAATTTTTCACTTTTTCTAAAAACGTTCATTTTTTAGCGATTTTGGTAACGTTTTTGGTAACGGCAATTTTCGTGTATTTAAGATCAAAAATCCAGTTGGCATCACGGTTATACACCAGGCACGCTTTGCGTATATGTTCAGGTGTGAAATGTTGCAGGCCAATTTTCACATTCCTGATATTCTGTTTTTTAAATCCGATCGCATCACAAAATTCCTGAGTAAACCGAATCACTTCTGACTGTTTTAGAATATCAATAAGTTCAAGCATTCTTATGTCTGATATGAAATTAATTTTCTCCGGCATTAAATAAAAAGATTTAAAAATCATTATTCTTATTCATTGCGTCCTTCAGGGAAATGATTAAATCCTGCATTTGGTCATTCACTTTATCTTTAGTTTCCTGGTAAGCAATGGCGCTCCATTTTTTAGTTCCAAACCATTGGTGGGTACTATTGCTTGTTAGAATTCCGATGTCAGATCTCTGGTCCCAAAACTCCAAAACGTCGAAATCAGAAAAGTCGTATTTATATTTTCCGTCTTTCACGCGGATATCCATTTTGAATTCAATTGTCACCGGCACCATGTTTCGATCTTTACCCATATAACCGATTTCAAATTTCATAATTCCTTTCCCGGCCAATTCACCTGTTTCTTTATCATTAATAGAAAGGACCGCTCTCATGTTTTTAAAGTTATTGTCGACCCAGGATCTGGCTCTGGAATATAAATTCATTTGCTGCACATTATTAACTTCAATACCTGTATAACTAATAGCGGTATCAGGTTGGGCTTTACAAAAAGTAAAGGAGAATAATAAAATGGATGTAAAAACTTTTTTCATTTTTCATTTTTAATTTTATCAAATAAGGAAAGTTGCACGGGTCCAAACATTTGCACTACCCTACCCTTCCTCTTTTGCTTGCGTAGTCCAAGCTTTTTGATCTCATGATTTCTAATTCCCGGTTTAATAAAGCATTTTCTTTTATCAAATATTTTAACTCAGTCTTTGTGCTTTCAAGTTCTTGTTTTAAATATTCTACCAATGGTGCTGAAGTTGTATTTATTGATTCGTCTGATTTATCTGATTTATCTGATTCATTATTAGGCTGATTTAATTCAATCTTTATTTCAGATACATTCAATTGTTTTGAGGTAAGCTGATCTATAGTCACACCTCCAGCTTTAGATATATTGGCTAATACCGCAAAGGGTGGCTGTGCTACTCCATTCTCCCAGCTCGAAACTTTTGATCTTATTTTTTTGATTTGTTTTGGATCAGATGTAGCTTTTTTCTCTCCAGGGATCACTAATTTCCCAAATTCATCCTGCGTCAGATTAAGCAAACCACGAATTAATTGAATATTATTCGATAAAGCAGACATTTCTTAGATTTTATTTACTAATGTATGGACAATTTTTGATAAAAACTAAATTTTTATTTTTTCAATCAAATTCTTCAGATTTATTTTGTTTTTTCTGATTAATCTGTTTAGCTTTACATCTGTATGGACAAATATAACAAAGAAAATAACACTATTAAACCCAGGTCGGTAAAACTTACAACAGATGAAAAAAAAGCTTTTAAAGCATGGATCAAAAAACAGGATTCATTTTCTGCTGCTGCAAGGACGCTTAGCATGACTCGGCAAACATTTTACTCTTTAAAAGATAAAGGAAATGGTAGCCTTGAGTCGGTGGAAAAAATAAGACAAGTGATATCGGCCGAACAATAAAAATTAATCAAATGGAAACAAAATCATTTAGTGTCGAACTGGACGTTGATCCTGGCGGCAAATTATTCATCGAGGGAGTTGCAACAAAAGTTGGCAACAAACTCATTATCACGATTGAGTTCGCAGAATATTCCGGAGGTCCTCAAATCAAAAATTTACTGAACACATACGGTAATAAAAGAAAGATCAATTCAAAGGTCATAAGCATGTTCGGTAATAAAGCTGCGTGAATATGATTGATGAAAAAACCAGGAACGAATTGATTGAAATTAAGTCAATGGCAGAATTGGTTATTGAAAGAGTAGATCGTTTAATTCCTGATCAACAGCCTGTTCAGCGAAAGCGAAGAAGCAGGTTAAGCGCAAAAGCAAAATCAGAAATTTTAAATCGAAGAAAATTAATTCGTTTCGGTCATGGATAAAAAAATACAAAAGCCAGAAAATTTAGGAGAACAAGGTCTTACAAAATATGACAATCCTTTTCGTCCTCTTGATGAAGAAGATCAGGAAAACAGTGATAGCATAGACGAAGAAAGAAGATTCTCAGAGGATGAAGATCTATGGCTTATGAGCCAGGAATTTTAAAACCAATCAATATGAAAGGAATCCCAGCAATACCAATGGTTCGCAAGCTTATAAAGTTTGCTTCTGAAAACAACATTCCCATTAGAGTTTCTAATTGGAAAAATGTAAAAGAAGTTTTTTCAAAATACAGTGAAAAATTGACCGCAAAATGATACTCGAAAAAATCGCTTTTGCCGTAGGAGCCGGCGTACTAATTATGGCCATAATAATTTATGTACAAGCATCGATCGAGGTTAATCAGGTGAGTAAACTCTATAAAGAAAAAAGAGAAAGTAATGGATTCTAAAACGCATGAAGAAGAAGTTGAAAGATTGATTTGCATTACTCATATACATGAGGCTGCAATCAAAGACCAGGAAATTAATCAAATGCTTTTGTCTTTTTATGATAAAGTGTGTGAGGTAGCAAAAGAAAAAGGCATCCGCGTTTCAATTGTCGATACGGCTTTGATATTTCCTGAAAATGGAAATTAAGCGGATGAATTCAGTTTGGTTTCGGTTATTGGATATAGTCCCGCCACCGGGAACATACCGGTGGCAACTTGAAAATTCTAACTCAGCATAAATTTCAACCAGGTTAATCTGGTACCTATTGAATCATAAAAAAAGCCTGGAGTTCACAGGCCAGGCTTTTTTTAATTGTAAAATTAATCTCATAATCACAAATTAAATGGAAATGCTCAGTACAAATCCAATTCCTAAAATATTAAAATCGATCATTTTTATTTTGATCTGGCTGTTACCGTTGTTTTCCTTGCCACAACCTTTTTTTTCAATGGAAAGCGGAAATCGTTTAGGCATAAACGCCGGCTATCTTTTTAACAACAATCTTGTTTTCAAAGGTGGGGCTTTAATTACCTACACCCGGGCAACACAGGTTTCAAATATATCCTATGCTTCTACCGGTTATGAAATAAATATTTCGGGAGAAGATGATCAGAATTTTTACATCACTCCTCTTGTTGGCATATCACATTATCATGTTACAGACTTTTCAAAATGGGTTACCGGTGGTGATCCGATTGAAAAAAATAAAACAGTCTTGCTCGCCTCTTTAGAAATGGGTAAAAAGTTTTCAAATTATCAAGAGGTATTTGATTGGAAGGTTTACGGGAGCTACTATCTATTTATTACGAAAGCTAAAGAATTATTCTATGGTGCAGGGTTAAGGCTCTTTATAAAATAGTATTCAGAACTCAAAAAATAAAAAATGGAAACAATTACAACAAACAAAACTATCCCGCAAACTAACGGTATTGAAGTTACCACCTGTGTGGCAGACTTCTTTGATGCTGATGCGTTGCGTGAGCCAAATTACAGGCTTATGCGAATTGACAGCAAAGGCTATCGTTATTATTGCATTCAAGAAGAGGACGGCAATTACCGGTTCTTTATCAGTACCACTTCTTTGATCAACGCAACGACACCCACCAGTTCCTTTCTGATTGAATGGATGATTTCAACTCCTAACCACAAGGAATATGCAAAAGAGCGTGCAGATTATGGCACCATGATGCACATTCTTTTTGGATGGTTTATGATTGAAAAATCAATTGATCTTTCAGAACTGGAAGATCGGCTATTAGAAGCTGCAGAACTGAAGGGCATTGATTACAAACATTATTGGACGGAAGATCTTAAATGTGATCTGCTTTCCTTCGCTACGTTTATTCACGACCACAATGTAAAACCGCTCGCTATTGAGGTATCACTTGCCAGTCGTGATGGCTATGCCGGAACCCTGGATCTGATATGCAAAATGGATGTAGAGGTAAAAGGATTTTTCGGTGAACTGTATGCATCCGGTCCAAGGAAAGGTGAACCAAAAGAAAGTAAATCAACAAAACGCATCACAGCAATTGTTGATTTCAAATCTGGACGTAAATCGTTTTACGAATCAAACGAAATACAATTAGAAGCGTCCCGGCGCTTGTGCATTGAAAACTTCGATATCAATCCGGATATGGTTTTCAATTTTTCTCCTAAAGAATGGAGAACAGATCCTGACTATCATTTGAAAGATCAGTCTGACAGTATCGCTAAAGAAAAATTCAGACACCTGGTAGAGATCGCAAAGATTGAGAAGCTGATGGATGTGCGTTCGGTAAAAATATTTGAAGAGCAGCTTACCTATGGTGAACCGGTTACCGATAAAAATTTCAGGTGCGTTGATCTTAATGAATATTTAAAACAAGCAAGAGCTGTAAAGGAGGAGCGCAATCATGTTACAGCTTAATGGCCGCTTGAAAACAAGCAACAACGTTTCTTCTGGCAAAATGCCGGTCATCGGGTATTTAAAAATAGGTGAGAAAAGAATAAATGCCCAAGGGAAAGAATATCCATCTTCAACGGATTACTTTGTTCCGCGTGGCAAATACGCAGATCTTTTTATAAAACAATTTGGCGATAAATGCAACCAGCTAACAATTGCATTCATTAGTGATAATGTTTCTGAGGTATGTAATCAGCGATACGAATGGTGGCAAGGTGGCGTTCGTTATGGTTACGGTGATGGCCAGGATTTTTTCATTTATGATACTACTCGAAAAGAGTATGTTCCTTTCACTGGAACAGAATCTGAACGCGAACGGCTTGGCAATTGGGAGATGATGCTTACTCTTCGTTTCCTGGTAGTTGACATAACCGGGATAATTGGCGTATGGCAATTGGATACAAAGGCAAAGGCAAGCAGCATTCCTCAAATTGTTGAATCATTCGATTTTGTGATGCACAATGCTGGCCGCGTAAAGGGAATTCCTTTTGATCTTCAAGTGGAAAAGGTAAAGAGTTATAAGCCATCCGAAAGAGGTAAACCACAAAGCGTTTATCCAGTACTTAAATTGATCCCAAACATCAGCCAGGCTTCAATCGAAAAGCTTCAAAAATTTGCAAACTCAGAGGAATTAAATAAAACGATGTTGCTGACTGAGGCTAAAATAAAACAGATTGAAGCTTCAGTAATAGAACACGATTTGATTGATAATCCACCCGGAGAAAAAATAGAGGAACCATTTGATGAAGACGAATTGGTTCAGGCGGATAAATTCAGAGGATACGTGGAATCGAATTATAATATTGGCACTTCACTAAAGGCTGATAAGGAACACCTGATCGCCCAACTTTCAAAATCAAAAATTAAGGACGAACGATTATTAAACCAGGTGCGTCAATGGATTGATGCAAAAGCCGAGGAAATGAAATCAGCCAACATTAATAAACATTCTGGCACTTTAAATTTTTAGCGAATGAGACCAATTGTATTTATAGACGTAGAAACAACCGGCACGGATGTAACCGTTGACAGGATCGTACAGCTGGCAGCAATCAAGACTATTAATGGTATAAATGAAATAATAGACGAAAAAAAAATTACGATCAATCCGGGTTGTCCTATTCCTTCCGCCGCTTCAGAGATTCATGGAATAACTGATGATGATGTAAAGGATAAACCATCCTTTGCTCAATATGCAAAAGCTGTGTTCGATTTTTTTTACAATTGCGATTATGCTGGTTTCAATATCAGGTTGTTTGATATTCCAATTCTTTCAGAAGAATTCTCAAGATGTGGCTTAGCGTGGCCCGATCCTGATGCTCAAATCTTAGATGCATTTCATGTTTTCAGAGAAAAGGAAAAAAGAGACCTGGCATCTGCATTCAAATTTTATTGTAATGAAGATCTGCAGGGCGCTCATGATGCCTTTGAAGATATAAAAGCTACTCGATTAGTAATGATTGCTCAGTGCAGCAAATATGATGATCTATGTACGATCGAGCAGTTTTTATCATTTTGTAAAATACCGAATGCGCTGGATTTGGCCGGCAAGATTGTACTCAATGATCAGGGCGAAGCTGTTTACAATTTTGGCAAGGATAAGGGAAAAGTGATAAAACAAAATCCTGGATTCGGTAAATGGATGCTTGGGCAAAATTTTCCTTCAAACACAAAAAATATTTTAAAAACAATTCTTCAAGACAATTAAAACTAATGAAATACTTAAAAATCCAAAACAAAGGTGAATTAGATATTCGATTGGTAGCCTTAATGGGAGGCACTACCAAAGCAAAAGATAAATTTAAAATCGGACAATTTGGAACCGGACTAAAATACACACTCGCTTTTCTTTTCAGAAATAATATTGATTTTAAAATTTTGATAGGAAACGAAGAAGTAAAAATTGACATTGAAAAAGAATTAATCAAAGAAGAAACATTTGAGATCATCTGTATCAATGGCAATCGTACTTCTATCACTACCAAAATGGGCGAAGATTGGGCTGCCTGGATGATATTAAGAGAGTTGTGGTGCAACGCGCTTGACGAAGGTGATGCAGTAAAAGAAATTACTGAAGAGGTTTCAGGAGAAGAAGGCAAAACAACTTTCTTTATTCAGGTTGACATGCAAATATCCAACGTACTTAAAGAATGGGATAAATATTTTATTCACGACAACCAGCCAATATTTGAAAATGATAGGTATAAAATTTATCCTGGCGGTAACAAATTAAGAATCTATAAACAGGGAGTTCTTATTTACGAGGATGACACCGCTCCTGCTGTTTTCGCATATGACATAAAGAATGCCGACATAAATGAACTAAGAGAATTTAAAGGTCTACCGCGCTTTGAAATTGCTCACGCTCTTGCGAGTGCAAATGCAAAGGTTGTCCGGATATTCTTTGACACCTTAAGCGACAATCATTGTGAATCTAAAATGGATTGGGATTGGTATCAAATATTTGGCAAAGGTTGGACCGAAGCCATAGGCAGTGCCAAAATTATCACAGAAAAAACACTCAATACAATAAAGGATCGAGGCGGCAAACCTGATGAAGCGGCTTTAATAATTGTTCCAAAAGGTTTGTACGATATGCTTTGTAAACAGTTTGACGGAATTGGGGCTACAAGAGTAGCGTCTACAATAGGGGATTTTTATGAAGACTTCGATGAAAAGGTAGAATCAAAAATTAAACAAGGCCTTACAATTCTGGAATCATGCGACTATCTTTTTCATCCTGAATTAAAATTCGTATATGGCTTCTTTGAAGATAAAACAACACTTGCAAAAGTGGATATCAAGACCAGGAAAGTTTATATCTCAAAAGGCCTTTTGCAAAAACCTTTATTTGCAATCGTTTCAATACTCGTTGAAGAAAACGAACATTTCAACACCGGTCTTTCTGACGAAACACGCGCCTTTCAGCAACATTTTATTGATCTATACACAAGACAACTCCTTGCAGGACATGAAATAGAAATTTAATCGTGTCTTTTCAGAAATGTAATATAAATAATGAATAAAACAGAAGCAATATCAATTAGCACTTTTTTAAAATAAATTTTTATGCGAGCAGATTATATCCATTCAGTAGAAAAATATAAAGATCATAAAGTGATTGTGATCGAAGATTTAAACCTGGGTAACAAGTCGGTCACAAACGATATCGAAAATGTGGTAAAAGATATTGAGATAATGGAAAAAATTGAAGCGAAGGATTGCCTGGTAGTGTACAAAGACAGCGAAGGAACTTTTGATGGCTGGAACGCAAAGCTTGAAAATTTTGTTTATCTGGGCCAGGATAATTGGCAATCCGCAGCGGATACTTATATAAACAGAATATCCGCATAAAATCTTCCTTTAAAACATAAATAAAAAAATGTCAGATAACCATTCCAGAGAACCAATAAAGCATACTTGTCCAGATATTGATAAATATATCAAATGGATTAAGATGCAAATTTTAAAAGACAGTGAATTGCAAAGGTTGAATGAAAAAGATTTATTCGATGCAGCTTCATCTATGTCAAGTCAATTAGAAGAGTGTATTGATTATTTGGAGGAATTAAGAAACGCAAATCACACTTTAAGAATGTGGGGAATCGAAGAAGCAGATGAAGTTGATCGGTTAAATGATCATGTTGAAGAATTAGAGGCAACAATGACCATATGACAAATTACTTAAAGGCAGCAATTATCGGTTATTGGAGATGCGGAGCAAAGCCTCATGAAATATCGCAGATCACCGATTTAAGTATGCAGGAAATAGAGGAAATAATTTTTAATTATAAAACGAAAAATCAAACATGGATCAAAAATCAACCTTCAAACATTGGTGCATTGTAGAGCTGTTTGGCCACAGCAAAATTGCCGGGCTTTGCACAGAAGAAAACATTGCCGGCACGAACATGCTTCGTGTCGATGTTCCGGAAACAAAAACACAACCGGCCTTTACAAAATATTACGGTTCATCCGCTATTTATGCGATTAATCCGGTAGATGAACAAACCGCTATCATTTGCGCCCAAAGCTTACAGGTTGGGCAGGTCCAGGAATGGAATGCAGAAACTTTCATGAAAAAGTTTGCTGACAACAAATATTCGCTTCCAGCTCCGGAAACAATCTTGGGCGATGAACCACGGGATCAGTTTGGATTGGGCACCGACGATGATGATGAGGATGATGATGGCTATCAAACCACCGCTCGTTCCGAAGGAAGTTATTAACCAATTTTTCAAAAACTCAATACAAATTTTTGTGGCAAAAAAATCAGCTGACATTGATCAGCCAAAGAAAAAGACAACTTCAAAAAAACCGGTAACAAAAAAGCAACAGCTCACCGACGAAGATGACGATTTTAATGATCCCGTTTGGGTTGATCCTAATGAGCAGGCAAAGGCCGCGCTTACTTCAAAAAAACAGGACACAGAGCAGGAGCGGCCTGTTACAAAGGATGAAAAAGAATTCAATGTAGAAGTAACTAAGGCAAAAATCACAAATGATATTTTTCTCTCTGCCAGCTGGAAAGTTGTTAGCAAGGAAGATCGTGGAAGTTATGATAAGGACGGAGAAAATCCAATCCACGATGATCTTAAAAAGGCGTTCGAAGGATTAAACCATCACCTGGCCAGTATGAGCCAGCAATACAATAGCGACGGTAAGCTTGACACATCCAGAATTGTTTGCCGTGGTTTTTCAATCGGAAGCAATGGTGAAGGCGTCACACTGCATGGTTCTCGTCATCTGAGCAATGGTAAAGCTTTCAACTTTAATACTCCTTTTTACAAATGGGATAGTGAGCCTGGTGAACAGCTCTTTGAAGAAGAGAGCGAAAGTCTTAAAAAAGCTATTAATAAATGCCGCTCTGAAATCATACAATATTTATTCAAACATAAGTACCAGGCGGAGGTTGTAACAGAATAATATTTCAAAACAAAAACAATAAAGCAACTTTTATGACAGATTTTAAAATGATTCCTTTATCGGAGATCCATCCGGATAAAAATCAGCCACGCAAATTTTTTGATGATGATTCATTAAAAGAATTAACTGAAAGCGTTCGTGAAAAAGGAGTACTACAGCCGATCATGGTTCGACCAAATGGAAACGGTTATATCCTGGTTTGCGGAGAAAGAAGATTCCGGGCATCGGTATCGGTCCAGGCGGCATTTAAAACGCGTAACGAAATTCCTGCAGTAGTAAGAAATCTTACTGATGAGGAAGCTTTGGAAATTCAATTTATTGAGAACATCCAGCGCTCAGACGTACACCCTATGGATGAAGCTACAACCTTTAAGCAAATGATGGAAAGCAAGGTGCACCCCTACTCTATTGCAGATATCGCGGCCAAGATCAATAAGCCGGAATCTTATGTGGCACATCGGTTGGTTTTGAACAATTTACTTCCGTCCCTGCAGAAAGAATTTTGGGCTGGCAAATTTTTGATTGGCCAGGCTGTTTTGATCGCAAGGCTTTCACAGGAAGATCAGAAAACTATTGATAAAAATGCGCGAAGCTGGCAAACCAAAGAGATCAAATCAATAAGAGAATTGAGAGAATATATCGATTCAAATATTACCAGAAAATTGTCAAGTGCTCCTTTTGATACAAAAGATGAAACCTTAAATCCAAAAATGGGAGCATGTTCAAATTGCGTATTTAGATCAGGCAACAATCCTTCCCTTTTTTCTGACATAAAGGAAACGGATAGATGCTTTAATAAAGAGTGCTTTGAAAAGAAATGTTTGACCAGTCTAATCAGAAAAGTAAAAGATACGATTGAGAACAAACCGGATGTTCATCTTGTTCAATATTATAATGGTAGAGGTATTGATAAAGAGATTCTCGACGCTATTAAAGAAAGTGGTGCTAAAATACTTGTTGATGGCCGCGATTGCAGCATGTATAATGATTCGCGTTCTATAAAAGCTAAGGGGCTTTTACTTGATAGCAATGACAGGGGAAAAATAAAGGATATCTACATTCTTAATAAAAATAAAAGTGTTGTTTCAGAAGATGGAAAACCAGTTACATCCATTGACATGGATATTGCCGGCATAAAACAACGTACTTCCAGAGCTGCGGAGCTTGATGATGAAAAGGTTTGGACCCAGATTCATAACGAAATTATCTATGCCAAAAGTTCGAATGAATCAGGGATGAACCCAGATCTAATTACCAATAAAAAACTTTCGGCAATTGACACCGCTGCTTTGATTTACGCAATGTTTGAAAAAAGCTCTGCAAGTGGTAAAATTCTAAACGTATTTGGTTTCAAAGAAAATTCCGCTTACGGAGGTTATCTATACGGTAAAGAAAAATTCAAGGCGTCTGCCAAATTCCTTGCTGCTACACCAGAGCAATTCAACCAGGTGTGCAGAATCTTTGTCCTTTCTGTTTTAGATTCTACTGTCAGCTCCCATACAGCAAACGCCGGCCAGGGTTTATTAAAACAAGTTGCGGAACAATACAAAAAAGCTGAAATCGAGGCGATCGAGGCGGAACAAAAAGATAAGCGTGATAAACGCGAAGAACGTGCAGCTGCAAGAATAAAAGCACTCCAGGCAAAAAAGAAGGAACAAAAAAACGCTGGTAAGAAAACAGAAAAAAAGAAAACTCCGGGCAATACTTCCATAAAACAAGAGTCTAAGAAAAAGGCAGCAAAATCAAAAGGTAAGGGCATTAAAGCATTATTAAAATAATGCCTTACCGCAATGGAAATATTCCGCGTAATGCTACTGTGTGGACAGAGGACATGATCAGCTCTTTGAAAGAAAATTTTTATAAAAAAACAAATAAGGAGTTAGCTGAAATGCTTGGCCTTCGGCTAACTGTCACGAGAAATAAATGCGCGGAACTTGGCCTTAAAAGAATGAGCATGGAATATTGGAATGAAGAAATGATTCAATATCTCAAGAATAATTACAAGATGAAAGGTGATGTTGAGATAATGGAATATTTCAAACAGAATTATCCTAAACAGAAAGGCTGGAAAAGAAAACATTTTCAACAAAAAAGAAGATACCTGGGACTGATCCGTACTGAAGAGGAAATTCGTCGATTAGCTTCTCAAAATTCATCCCCGGGTGGAAGAAGCTTCACAATAGATAAAAATTCCTCTTCTAAAAATTTCCACCCCTCGTGGGTTGCGCAAAGGTTGGCCATTAAAGATAAAGAGATGCAAGAGGAAATAAAGAAAGATCCCGGTCTGATTGAAATGGGAAAAGCTTTGATCAAATTAAACCGATCCATCAAAGATGCCAAAAAGAAGAAAACCAATTGAGTTCACTGAAATCCAGAAAAAATTCGTGATCGAAAATTACGATAAACTGAGTAATGCTACTATGGCTAAAATGCTGCACATGAAGTTTACAACCTTCAGCGGAAAGGTTCATGATCTTGGATTATATCGGTTTAAAATTGAATCCTGGTGGACTGAAGAACAGAAAAAGTTTTTGATAGATCACTATAAGCAAATAGGAAACGTGGAGCTGGCAGAGATTTATAATTCAAAATGGCCACGGGGAAAAAAATGGACCATTAAACACATAGAGAAAAAGCTTACGCTGCTTAATCTGAGACGTACGAAAGAAGATCTGCGTAAAGTAAAAATCCGCAATATCGGACGTGGTTCATGGAAGAACATGAGCACATGGGATACGAGAGGCGCGATTCCTACCGGTGCAATCAGGGTCTGGTATTTTGGCGGCAACAAAAGGTGGCCAAGTAAAGTTATCAAAACTGACGTCGGTTATCTCATCTATTCCCGGTATCTATGGGAGAAGCATTTCGGAGCGATTCCAAAAGATCACATTGTGACCTTTAAAGACAGGAACCCATTGAATGTAACGATAGATAATTTGGTTCTGGTTGATCGATCAGCCAATGCAAGACGTGATCTGAGAAAATATCCGGAACAAGTGAGAAATGTTGAAAAGCTCTTAAAAAAATTTAATCAATTAATAAAGGAAAAATCATGAAAGAAGAACAAAACCAGCAGGATGAAAACAATGAGGATGTACAAAGTGCTATCTCATTGCAGAATATGATGTTCGCACAAATGCAACGCCTCTCAGATCCAACATTAGACCTGGATAAAGAAATAAAAAGAAGCCAGGCGCTATCCTCTGCAGGCACGGTAATTATAAACGCGGCCAAGGTCAGAATTGACGCGGTTCGCGTCTCGAAGCTGGTTCCAAAAAATTCTATTAAGAGTGGAAATCTGTTAGGCAATGGAAAATGATCTTTCACTTACTGATATCTACATGATCCAGGCTCTTCTTAAAAAGAATAGCTATGAGGAGATATCCGACCTGATTGATAAACCGGTCGGGCTCATAAAAGATTATGCGGACCAGTTTGCAAAGGATCAAAATAAAATTTCAAAGCAATCTATCATTGATAAAAAAGCGCTTGTAAAAAAGTCTAAGCAGGAACACCGCAGGAAAATCAATCAGGAAAAAGAAGATGATAAAGCCCGGGAGCTTGCAATCAAAAAAAGAAAAATTGAAAACAGGCGTCAGCAATTACAAAAAACAAAGAGGGTTGAAAAAATTTATCAAACTCGGCAGGAGAATCTTTTGGACAAAATATGTGTAAAGATTGATCACAAAACCACAGTCTTCGTAAATCCGGGAACAAACATTCCTGAATTTAAAAAGAGGTTTTTAGAAAGGATGAATAAATCCAAAGAGATACTAAAGCCCAAAAAGAGTTATAGGGAGGTAAAAAAATTTAAACCACTAAAATGATTTTGCAAATGTATATAGACAATTTACTTATTGACACAGCCGAGCCAAATTTTTTGTTTGCTGATACGGTGAATAAAAGAGCTGAGGTTATTAATGACCTTAAAGCGTATCTGTACAAAGAAAATTTTGAGAAAGTGGTCTTCGCCGGAAAGGAGCCAATTTATATGCTGGTGGCCGAAAGTAAAGTGAGTGAAATTATTCGTGACGGAATCAATGAAGAAAATGTTTTAAAAGAGCTGATTTACGAATGTTCCAATGTACAAGCAGCTGAGAGAGCTTTCAAAAAATTAAATAAATGGGCTAAACAATAAATAAGCGATGCAAATAGTAGAAACAGTAAAAGATTATGAAATTTCTTTCCCTTATGACGAACGAAAGGTGAAAGCGGTGAAAAACATTTCGGGTGCATGGTACCAAAAAAATAATCACGTGTGGCATATTCCGCGTCACCGTCAGCGGGAAATTGAATCGCTGCGGAAAACCTTTAACGTAGTGGACCAGCGACAAAGAGATACCTATTTAATGCCGGAAATGATTGGCGAAATTGAGCCACTTCCGGATCTTGACATTCCGCTTGCTTTGTATAAGAAGCCGTACCCATATCAGGAAAAGGGAATTGCCTATTGCCGACGAAATAAAATGGTGATCATCGGTGATAAGCCTGGCCTTGGAAAAACGATTCAGGCTATAGGAACAATTTGCTCTTACGGAATGAATGAAAACCGATATCTCAATGCCGGGCCAGGTCTTGTTATTTGTCCGTCATCATTAAAAATAAACTGGCAAACAGAATGGAAAGAAGTGGCCGGCCACCGGGCAATGATTCTCTCTGATTCTATAAAAAGATCTTGGGTGCAATTTTATAAGGTTGGCATGTGTGACGTATTCATCACGAATTACGAAAGCCTCAAAAAGTTTTTTGTTCAACCTGGATGGAGTAAACCAAAAGAAGGTCGGTTCAGAATGGTTGATATTCCTTTCAATGAAAGCATAAACATTTTTAAATGGATCATCGTGGACGAGTCTCATAGATGCAAGGACATTTCTACACAGCAGGCAAAGTTTGTTATGGGAATTGCAAGAGGTAAAGAAATTGTTTTGGAACTAACCGGTACACCAGTGTTGAATAAAACAAAGGACCTTCTCTCACAGCTCTACGTGATCAATAAATTAAGAGATGTCGTTTCTCATTTGCCACAACCTGTTAACGATCGCGGTGTTCCTTGTGACAGCAGCGGTTATCAAAGATTTATTAACCGCTATTGCGGCGGAGGAAATGAATCTACGAACGTCAAGGAGCTAAACTATCGCTTGAATAAATATTGCTTCTTCAGCAGAGAGAAGAGTGAGGTTTTAAAAGATCTTCCTGAAAAGCTTCGCCAGGTTATCCGCTGTGATATTACCAACAGAGCGGAATATGATATCGCCAAGGACAAATTCGCTGATTATTTGAGAAGCGTAAAAGGTTTCAGTAGCGCAGAAATTAAAAAATCCCTGAAAGGCGAGATCATGGTAAAAATGGGCATACTGAAGCAATTGTCTGCTCGCGGAAAAATGGAGGCGGCAAAGGAATACATTGATGAAATTGTTGACAATGGACAAAAGGTCGTTGTGTTTGTTCACCATCATGTAATTGCTGATGGCTTGAAAGAAATGTACCCGGAGGCTGTGATGGTTACAGGCCGGCAAACTTCAGAGGAAAAAAACAGGGCGGTCCATGATTTTCAAAAGTGTAAAAGATGCGGTGTGCGCTTGGAGGATCACAAGGATAAAGATCATGATCATGAACCGAGCGGCACGAATATAATTATTTGCAGTAGCTCAGGTGGTGAGGGATTGACGTTAACAGCAGCTTCAGAAACATTGATGATAGAGTTTCCTTGGACTTGGGGCAGGTGTGAGCAATATGAAGATAGGACACACAGGATCAGTCAGACGAATAATGTAAGGATTGGATATCTGTTAGGCCACAAAACAATCGATGAATATTGCTACTTCGATATCATTTTGAAAAAGAAAAATTTAAGCGAAGAAGTTACCGGCGTGGAGGACAGCGCTGTAGAGGAAATGATTGATGATCTTTTAACGCTATTTAATCAGAAATAAAATGAACATAGAAAGCCAGGTTTGCAGCCTTGAACAAGCAAAAAAATTAAAAGATTTAGGGGTAAGCCAAAAAAGTATTTTCTACTGGCATCCAAACTTTGATAACCCTGTGTTCGGTGAACAATGGACAACAGTTGCGGGTAAGCAATACAAGAAGACACAGGTTTGTAATGATAAAAATGGATCTTATTCCGCTTTTACTGTTGCTGAATTAGGAGTAATGCTTTGCCATAAAATAAGAATTGGTAAGGCTTTGTACAAGTTCAGGGCGAATCTCGAAAAAAGCGGACTCTGGCATTTAAAGTTCCGGACTTTGAATGCCGGAGTTATGACACCCCTATGTATAACGCAAGGCAAAAACGAAGCGATAGCCAGGGCTGAAATGCTAATAAAGCTTTTGGAAAAAGGGTTTTTAAGAGTTACTCAGGTAACCGAAAGATTGAAACCAGAATAAATCATCAAATTATTTAAAAATTAAAAAATGCTTACAAAAATTAAAACCATAACACAGTCCATATCGATGAATGTTTTTGGAAACAGTTTTCAAATGCGAGTTGAGCATGATAATGAGTTTGAGAATGGAAGGGTATTCCTGCAGGTAGTGTACCAGGCACCATGCACAAAAACCGGTGAAACAAAAGAATGGCATGGCCGCAAATGGTATTTATCAAAACATATGACTGATGACGAAATAGTGAAAACCTGTTATGCAGCTTTCAAGGCAACTGTTGAACATGAAGTGATGGAAGGGTTTAAAATTGGCGGGGTTGTTTTATTCAATCCGCATGTGGATTACCAGGCTCTTTTAGATTGCTCTGCTAATGAGGTAAGTCGGGGTAAAACAGAGAAAGCAGAAGTCACAGACAACAATTTTTTAGAATTAGATCATCCGGTAAAAGGAAAAATTAAAGTTCCGGCTCGTCAATATATCATGAATGAACATCAGCAATTTGCTGTAATTGCTGTTGATTTTTCTGAAGGAATAGAGCTTGATGGACATGTGGGTTTCGTATATGACTGCCTTGGTAAGCTTGAGAATCAGCAAATAATATTTAACTCACAAATTGTGAACTCTCTGATGAATGATGAATGGGATTTTGAAAAATATCCCAATCCGGAAATAGTAATCATAAATCAACTATAGACCATGTCAAAAAGTAAAATAGAGTGGACGGATAAAGTCTGGAACCCAGTAACCGGCTGCAATAAAGTAAGCCAGGGATGTAAAAATTGTTATGCAAAAACATTACATGATAAAAGGCATAAAGCTTTTCTGGCCGGCAAGCTTCAAAACGTGAAGCAATATTCAGTTCCATTTGAAACAGTTATGCTTCATCAGAAAAGGTTAGCAGATCCGCTTAAATGGAAGAAACCTGCTATGATCTTCGTTAATTCCATGAGCGACTTATTTCATGAAGATGTGCCCTTCGAATTTATCTCTTCTGTGTTTTCTGTGATGAGTGATTGTGACCAGCATATTTTTCAAGTGCTTACCAAACGACCGGAAAGAATGCTCGATTTCTTCCAATGGAAATATCGGCAATTTGGTGTTCCATGGCGCCCCTCCGATAATGTTTGGATCGGCGTGAGCGTGGAAAATCAGGAAACAGCAAATGAAAGGATTCATCATCTTAAGTACATCAACGCGTCTGTAAAGTTTCTTTCTTGCGAGCCATTACTTGGACCTATTGACTTTGAAAAAGCGATTGGCGATAGTTTAAAGTGGCATATCGGCGGTTTGAAAAATTGTATCAGCTGGGTAATCTGTGGCGGCGAAAGCGGACCGAATGCCAGGCCGATGCACCCGGATTGGGCCAGGTCTCTACGCGATCAATGTGCAGCTGCAGGAGTTTCTTTCTTTTTTAAACAATGGGGTGAATGGGCACCGGTAGAAGATGTAGATCCTTCGGGAGATATAGTTTGGTTAGATCATAAAAGTGATGAGCTGAAAGAAAGAAAAAAACCTATTCCGCACATCTGCATTAACCATGAAGATAAAACTTCACAGGCTGCAAATGACGTGATCGGTTCTGGAGAAAAAAATCAAATCTTATACAGGTTTGGAAAACATATATCCGGCAGCACGCTGGATGGTAAACAACATTTAGAATTTCCTAAAAGATTTAAACCATGATGACATATTCAGAAAAATTGAAAGATCCAAGATGGCAAAAGAAACGACTTAAAATATTCGAGCGAGATAAATTTACTTGTCAGAAATGTGCGGATAAAGAAACAACTCTGCATGTTCATCACCGTATTTATTTAAGAGGGAAGGATCCTTGGGATTATCCTGATAATTGTTTAGTCACGTTATGTGAACCGTGTCATCAAATTGAAACTGATATTGCTTCGACCAACCAAAAAATATTAATTGATGAACTATTAAAGGTGGGTGTTTATAGTTCTGACATGGATTATTTTGGATACATAATTTCAGAAAGTATTAAATCAATCGGATATAAAAATTTTGAGTTCTTGCTTTATCGTTTACATACAGAGCTTGATCCCACATTCCGCATTAAGGTGGTTTCGGACATAGATGAAGAAAAAGCGCGTCTTAAAAAATTAGATTCAGTTCATACAGACTTTTAATAAACAATATTTCATCGCTTGAATTACATAGAGCTTATAAATCAGTTTTGGCAGAAAGATATTGAGTTCGATTTCATTGATAAAGAAATTGCCCTCTACTTCTATCTTTTGAAAGTCAGCAATTCGATTGGTTGGAAAAACCCGTTTGGACTATCCAACTCTATGACTATTGCCAAATTCAATTGGGGGAAGACCTCTTTCGATAATGCTAAGAACCGCCTAAAAAAAGCAGGATTAATTGATTTTAAGCCAGGTGATGGCCGGGGAAATGTTTATCAATATGAAATAAAGGTGCTGGTAAAGGGTACTCAAATAAAACCCCTTTCCGATACCCTTTCCGATACCCTTTCCGATACCCTTTACAGTCAGAAATCGGAAACATCTATAAACATAAAGGATAAACATAAAAAGAAAATTGGTATTGGGCTTGCGCCAACCGTGACCAAAAAAATTAAAGTTTTTAATCCTCCGGATTTAAAGGAAGTACAAGAATATTTCCTTAGTACCATCGGAAATACAAAAAAGCAGAATCCCTGGCCCCGCGACAAATGCATTAATGAAGCCGGCACGCTTCACGATCATTACATGGCTAATGGCTGGGTTCAAGGCCGCGGAAAGCCAATTAAGGACTGGCAGGCGGCATGCAGAAACTGGATCAGGAACGGAATTAAAGGATCATTTGAAAAAAAAGAAACAGTATTCAATAAATCAAATCCTGAGCCAGTTATCCATCAACAAAAGCCGGTGAGTAACCACGAAAAGATTTCAAAAGAAATCGATTATCTGTACGGGAGATTTCTTGAAGATGCGGTAACGATTATTAGTATTGAGCCAATGCACTATAATTTCCTTAAGCAAAATTCATTAGTGCAATTTTCTGAAGAGGAAACAGAAGTTATTCGAACGAAATCAATTGACTACATAAAAAATAATTCATTACAAAATGATGAGCAGCAGATTCTCCGATTTATGAAAAAGTTTGCGGTGATAGAATATTTCAAACGAAAAAAAGAAAAAAATAAACACTATGCAATACAGCCCAAAATTGAAAAAAGCAATGGAGCAAATCAAGCAAATACTTCAGGAGAATGATATCGCTGGGTTTGTGGTAATTCATACTCCCGGCTTCAGTGAGTATTTAAACAAGCTGGATACTTCTTATTCAGCTGCCAGGTTAGAAAACGACGGAATAAAATTTCGGATAAAATCGGCAGAGATCGGAAAAGAAAAAGCAAAACAAATGGCGACGGATACGGTCAATTTATTCACTCATTTGGCAAAACAGGTAGGTCATCATGCAATGTTTTACCTGGAGGCGGAAAAAATGCTAATCGAAAGATATAACCCGGAAGATTTTCCTGGGAATGAAACTTCTCATACAGAACAAAATAATTAGCGATGGGAACCAGGTGGACAATGGACGATATAAAGGCACGCGGATTAAAAGTAGTCGGTGAAAGTTTACCTGTAACTAAACCGGCAGCTTCTCAGGAAAATTACCAGGCGCTTGGAAGAATGAAATCAGGAAAGATGAATAAAACCGAAGCTGCTTATGGAAATTATTTGGAGGTCCAAAAAAGAATCGGTGAAGTATTATGGTTTGAATTCGAACCGATGAACCTAAGGCTTGCTTATAAATGTTTCTACATGGTTGATTTCCTGGTACTGACAAAAGATTTTCAATTGGAAGTACACGAAGTGAAAGGTGGCCACATAACAGATGATGCGTTGGTGAAGTTTAAAACGGCAGCCGAAAAATTTCCTTTTAAGTTTCGAATGCTTTGTCTGATAAAAGGCCAATGGATAGAAAAATATTCAAACAATTAATTTAAAAATAAAAAACAGAAACGATGTCAACAGTTTATTCCAGGTGCTATGCACTCTATAAAGAAAAAGAAATTGACTATATCCCGGAGCATAGCCAAATGATGCAAATCGGCCTTACAGTAATCAAAAAATTTAAGGACCAAAATAAAGGCCGCGGTCCTAAAAAGATTCAGGCCCCGGAGTATGTTGGAAATTTCAAAATATCATTTTATCCGGCTTCTTTCTCACCACAAATTGACTGCTGTGTAAAAGATTTTGTATCTGGTAAGAAATTAAAAAATACCACGAAAATTAAAGCAACATGCCTGAAGTAACAACATTTGAGAAAATTCAAACAGCAACCGGTAAGAAACCGTCAGAGTGTGATTGCAATATCTGTAAAGCTCAATGCAAAAGAAGCCCGTGCCTGGGCACTCCGGAAGACATTCTAAAACTCATCATGTCCGGATATGGAGACAGGCTCAGTTTAACCGTTTGGGCTGCCGGCATGTTGATGGGAGTCGTAGATCATCCGGTTGAAATTATAGCGCCTGTTTATGATAAGGAAAAAGGAGCATGCACTTTTTTCAATAATGGCCGGTGCGAACTACACAGCCTGAATTTAAAACCAACAGAAGGAAGACTCTCACACCATTCTTTAGTACGCGAAGATTTTGTCAAGGAAAAAAACCTGACATGGAACATCGTGAAAGAATGGATGAATCTTGAGGTGTCCGAAATAAAAAATATTCTGGAAAAAATCTATCAAGAACTTTAAATCAGTATAATGTTAGAATTTAAACCCGAAACAATTATTGCACTGAAAGAGAGATATAAGGAGGCAATCGCGACAGCCTATAGCACAGAGCATATTTCAAAAAATCCACAGGAGCGTCCAGGAGCTAAACGTCAACACGTTTTTGATTTTGAAGATGGTATTAGAATCATTGTCAGCCGTGACCTATTAAAAGGCCAGGAGTTTTTGCATTTCAGCGGTAGTGCTATGCCATCAATTTATAAAGGTTTATCTGATCACTCTTTATTAAGCAGGATGATTATAAACTTCGCAAAAATTTCAAATTATTCCGGAAAGGTGCAATTAGCCGGCTTTTCGAAAGAAGGTATTCCACATTTTTATATTAAGCTGGCGGACCTCAATTAAAAACATTATCAATTCAAAGTAAAAAAACTAATGGATATTTTTAAAAGTGTATTAGAGTATTTGACTAAAATGTTCCAATGGTGGATAATGATTCAACCGTGGGAATTAGGAATTAGGACCAGGTTTGGCAATAGGACGAAATTGCTTGAACCCGGAACTCATTTTAGAATTCCCTTTTTTGATATCATATATGTACAAACCATAAGGTTAAGAGTTGTGTCATTATGCCCTCAAACCATCACTACAAAAGACGGAAAAACCCTTACTATTAGCTGTGCAGTCGGTTACTCCATTTCCGATATAATGGACCTGTTCAATACCCTGTTTCATCCCGAAGCTACGATTGGTTACATGGTACAAGGCAATATTGGTGGATATATTTTTTCGCATGATCTAAGTGATTGCTCTCCTGAATTGATAGAGAAACATGTGATGAATAAACTTATTGAGGGAAACAATGGAATCAAATATGAATATATAAAAGTAATCAGTTACGCGGTTGTGAGGACTTATCGATTAATTCAGGATAGTTCCTGGTCTGAAAACAAGTTAGATATTAATGAGAAACGGTAGTAACAAAAAAAATATATCGATGTCGATAATGGATAGAAAAGCATTTGAGTTTTGGGGTAAAAGAAAAGCGCCTCCGGAAGTTTGCTATTATGTTCACAATGAACACACGTGGGGATCAGGCAGATGGGGAGCAGACAGAGACGATGAGCCAAAACCCTATTGGGAACCGGTGACATGGAAGGATGTTTTCCGGGAAAGAAAAGAAAATCAGGAAGTTCATATTTGGAGAAAAAGATTTTCTGAAAAAACGGAAACAAAACCATGCTTTATATGGGTTTTTCATGTTGATTGGTTTCTTTTTGGTGGTTACTGGCTTTATATCAAAACCCTTAAAAAAGATTATGGAATTACATTCCGGGAAGGTTATAACAAAAAGTTGATTTTAAAAGTAATGGAACTTTTTCCTTGTGGTGTTTTTCCTGATATAGAAAACTTTGATCAGTGGGCAGAGAACTTTACCAAAACCTATCCACATAAGGGCTTTAAAAGAAAAAAGAAGCAAGGGTTAAAAAGATGTTTTTGTAAAGTATCATTTGGCGGTGATCTGAAAGATGTATTTATAAAATAAAATCAATGTTAGAATATCAAAAAGCGCTGGAAGAAATGATGAAGCTTGACACAATTGATCGACACATTGTGATAGTGGAACTGATAGAAAAAAAGAAAATTGACTTCGTGGAGCTCTCAGAATATTATGTAGCCTTTTTGAAAAAAGAACGCGAAAAACTAAGCTGTCAAATAATGCCTCTTGCAATGCATTTATCACTAGCAACAGAAGGTGTTTTAGACAAAGATGCGGCCAGGAAGCTTATTTATGAAGCAGGATATTTTAAAGACGCACCAATTGGCAAGAAGCTCGAAAAAGAATTTAAAAAATAAAAAATCAATGAAAGTAATATCACTCCTTCAGCCCTGGGCGACGTTAGCTGTCATCGGCGCTAAAAAAATTGAAACACGATCCTGGAATACAAAATACCGGGGAGAGATTTTGATTCATGCCAGCAAAAAACTCACAAAACAACAGATTCTTTTAGGTCAAAATTTCAATAGCAAATTTGGTGTGGGATTGGGCTTTGTTGATAGTCTGCCAACAGGCGCAATTATCGGAAAAGTAAATGTGATTGATACATTCCAGTTCGATGAGCAGACAAAAGATAGCCTGATTTATTACTATGATCACGAAAACAAAATCGGTTGGGAATTAAACGAACAGGAGCTGACTTTCGGTGATTATTCTCCAGGCCGTTATGGGTGGCTTGTTTCTGATCCCGTGCAATTTGCAATACCAATCCCGGCAAAAGGAAAACGATCAATTTGGGAATATGATATGCCGGACCATTTCCATGTTCCAATTCCAGGAGGCGGACATGCAACCTTTCCTTCGCCGCCTAATCAAGACACACTGGACGCAATTAATATGTTGGTAGAAATAGGTAAAAAAATCAAAAACAATGAGTAAAAATTCAGGCATTATCTACGACTTAGGAAACGACAGATTTGGGTTGGCCATTCTGAACAATATCCGGAATTCACAAAATTTAAAAAAGTTTATCTGCATGTTTTTACAGACAGGCTTTGTACAAAACCGGAACAGGACCCGAAAAGCGGAAAAAAATACGTGACTCTTAAAAACATTTCTCAAATAAAAGCAATCGGCTTTTCCGATTAACATACCGGATATTATGATAACAGCAAACGGATATTCAAAAGATCCATCAATTCAGCCCGAAGGCATTGTTATAACTTTTGGAAAAGAGATGCTGCAGAATAATGGCGGCACACGGGAAGTGATGAAATGTTTTTTAGAAACAATGGATAGTGAGAATGATTATTGGATGCATAAAATGTTACTGTGGCCAAAAATTGAAGTGACTGATGTTTATATCATCACAATGAACCGACTTTGGGGTCGCGCAAAATTCGGATGGTTTGAAAAAAACGCAACATTCGGATACTCCCCGAAAGGAAGAAAAGATATCGCTTGGCCACGCATGGTAATCGTAGGGCCGTTCGAACGTTGTCCTTTTAAAAGAGAGCTTCGCGGCTTCCAGGGGTTTCGCTACTCAACTAAATTATTTTAAATTCTCAAAAAATAAAAAGCAAATGCAACAAACACACTTCATACACTTTAAAAGTGAAGACGGCTTCGGAGGCTTACTTGAAAGCCTGATAAATGATTGGCTCAGGAGCACCCAAAAGGAAGGCTACAAAATTATTGTTTTACAAATGGCATATACGACGGCAGAAAAAAGTGGAAGAACAGAATACAGTTGCGCACTCTTTTATGAGCGGATTCAGACTAGCCGTCCAGACGTTTCGAAAACTTAACTTTTAAATTAAGTTATTTCAGCACGATTTCTTTCCCATGTAAATAAGCTTCGCCGAAGTCAATCATTTCGAGCAAATTAACAACACTTCTTTTGGTGTTGGATTGCCGGGCCTTCTGGACTAATTCGTCTTTTGGAATCGGATCAGGAGATAACAAAGGAGACAGCGGGGTTAATTGAGCAGTGATAAGATTCATAAAATGGTTTTAGATTCTTGCAATAATAATTATGCCAAAAAGATAAACGCTAATTAAAAATAAATAACAAAAAAGCCACCATGCAAAGAGTTTCAGGCCAAAACTTTAACAAGAATAGTAAAAAATAATTTACTAAATATTTCGCAGTTCCAAGAGATTATTTAATTTTACATCATTAATTAATCACTAAAATTTAATCTCAAATGGCACACAATTTAGAAATCAAAGACGGCAACGCATCATTCGTAAAAGTAGGAGAAAAAGCCTGGCATGGCCTCGGCACCTACGTTGAAAAGGCAATGACTTCCGAAGAAGCAATTAAACTCGGAAACCTCGATTACAGAGTATCAAAAAAGAAAATTCAGGTAGCAGGAGGCAAAGCAATTCCCGGATATTTCGCAAATGTCAGAAACGATAACGGCGATGCTTTAGGAATTGTTACTAATGATTACCAGATCATTCAAAACACTGAAGCTTTCAGTTTCTTTGATTCCATCGTTGACAAGGGTGAAGCAATTTTCCACACTGCCGGCGTCCTTGGAAAAGGAGAAAAGATCTTCGTCACTGCAAAATTACCTGAAGACATCCTGGTCCATGGTGAAAAAGTTGAAAACTGGCTTTTACTTACTTCTGGCCATGATGGAAAATCTTCAATCCAGGTTGGCTTTAGCTCAATCGCTGTAGTTTGTGAGAACACTTTACAAGCTGCTTTGAGGGGCTTACAAAATAGGGTTTCTATTACTCATCTTGCAAACGCAAAACAAAAACTGATCGAAGCCGCCCGGATAATGGGAATTGCTTCCAAATATGTTACCGAACTTAATCCAATTTTCAACAAAATGGCTTCTGTAAAAATAACAGATCTTCAGCTCCGTTCTTACATCGAACAGGTGATGAAGCCAGCAAAGGAAACCATCAACAAAGAAACCCTGCAAAAAGAATTCAGCAAAGAATTCAGTAATAAAGTTGATAGCATTGTAGAATTTGCACACGATCACAGCACCCAAAACATTGACGGCAGAAAAAACACCGTGTGGGGCGCTTACAATGCAATATCCGGTTACTATGGATATTTAAAAAATTACAAAACTCAGGAAGAAAAGATGAAGGATTTGTATTTCAAATCCGGCGCAAAGAAAATTGAAAGCGCTTTCGCCTTGGCTTGTGAATTAATCTAAAAATCTGAAAACAATAAGGGGGCCAGCTGTTCCCCTTTCTTTTAAAAATCAAAAAGAATTATTTAATTAATGGAAAATTCACCTAAGAAAGTTAATTGTATAACCATAAATACTGATGCTTCTTTTCATCCTGGATTAAAAGTTGGCGGCTATGCTTTTTATGTAGTTTGCGACTTGTTTAAAATACAGAAAGGAGGAATGTTCAAATGCCAGCCACGAAGCCCAATAGAGGCCGAAATGATGTGCATGGCTAATGCTTTAACTGCACTGCTTCGTCAAAAAGAATTACCAACAGCTAAACTGATTGTAATAAATAGCGATTGTTTATGGTCGTTTTCTCAAATAGGAAGAAAAAAGCAGGGTGTAGGTAAGACGGTGGCAAAAATACTTAAACAAGTACGTCAAGAAATGGCATGGAAAGGTATTGTAATGCCTGAATATGAATTTCGGCACGTAAAAGCTCACAATGGCACTAAAGATGCAAGGAGTTGGGTAAATGATTGGTGTGATAGGGAGGCTAAAAAATGGACTGCGAATAGCAGCTAAAAACATTGAAATTAAACAAGAAAAACAATAAAGATCAACCCGGATAAAAATAAAAAAGCCTCACATGAATATGTGGGGCTTTAAATTTTAACCTAAGCTAAAATTTAATCTCATTGCAAATATATTCCTAATTATAAAAGCAGAAAACAAAATGTTTTTCTGTTGAAAACTTTAACAAGAATAGTAAAAAATATTTTACTAAAAACTTGGCAGTTCTAAGAGATTTCATAGTTTTACATTATCAAATTAATCAAAAAAAACAGAAAAAATGCCTACAAATTTAATCAACCAATTACCAGAAGAATTTAAAAAAGCAATTAAAGAATTCGGCATCACTGAAGCATTTTTCTTCAATGATGAATTTTACATCACTTCAAATTATCATTTACACTTTACACTGATCGAATCAATTGAAAAGTATTTAAGATCTCAACAATAAACGCAAAACAACTATAAAATTTAATCTCATGGTACAGGTAATCATCTTAAAGGCAAACAAAAAAAGCCATCTCACTTTCCGATTTTCAAATTTTGAAACAGCAAGATCTTTTGTAAGCAAATATGATCTGGAAGATCAAATTGTAGATATCCTTTTTTAAATACTCAAACCAGCAAAATTTAATCTCAAAAAAATGACATCAAAAATTCTCATTCCTTCCACAGAAAAACAATTAGAAGGACCAGCAAAAACATTCCGAATTAAAATAAAAGACGCTGATGATACTTTAAGCTTCGGCGAATTCACCGGTACATTCACCGACACCAGTGTAGAAAATGCAATTAAAACTTGCAAAGAGTTTTACGCTATGGAGCTGGATACCTATCCAGACCAGATTGAAATTATTTCAATTGAAGAAATAGACTTAAAAAAAATTACCGCTCGCATGATCGAAATTGAAAAGATCAACATGCAGTACAGCAAGGAAACCAGTTTCGGTAACAATCCCAACGGCCAGGAAAAAGAAATAGAAAAACTTTTAGGCGAATGGGATGCACTGAAAATCAAAAGAAATCTTTTAAAGACAGGTAATGTGATGTTTAATTCTTATGAAGAATATGAAACAGCTTATGTAAAAAAGTGGGAACAGATACACGGCGCTTTCTCACGCCCTGATTTTAACTGGGTGCGTCAAGATTGGGAAATGAGAATAGAAAAACCTGAATTGTACAAATAAATATATCACAATTAAAAACTTAGTAAGCAAAATCAGTGATCAAAAATTAGTAAAAGATTATAAGATCACAGAGGCGTTTTTCTTCAATGGTGAATTTTATATCACTTCTATCTGGCATTTAAATTTTGAAACAATTGCCAATCTTGAAAAAGAATTAGCCAGCTTATAATAAATAACAATTAAAACATACTACAATGAAAATTAAAACATTGCAAAACATGAGATCGTGCATTACGGACGGACAAAGGGTTATCCCGGCGGGGACTGTTATGGAAAAATTTGCAACTTGTTGCTCGTGGACATACTTCAAGGGCGCGGGATTTACATTGATTTTAATGAATTGGGCACAGTGGCAAAATGTAGAACAGATTAACTGATGAGCTTTAAATAAGCGAAACGGCTTAGGCCGTCGCACGATTCAATTCACGCATGACGGAACCGCGGCCGGGCTTTTATCTTATTTTCTAATACTAAAATTTAATCTCAAATGGATCAGATATTAACAAAGGAAGGAATAATCAATTTGAATAAATTGATGTCAGAAATTTATTCAATTCCAGGCAAGCAGGAACATAAAAGATTCCCGAACGGCTTCACCTCCTGGAATGAAACACACTTTGAAGTAGTGAGTGAAATTGCCGGGCTCCGGGAATCAGGCACCAATTCAAAAATCAAAGAAATAAATCAGACGCAAGGTACCGGTGGCTTCTACAAATTAGCTGAGCAGCTCACAGATGAATTTGAATCATTAAACAAAGGCCGTGAGTGGGATGGCGAATTTTTCGAAGAACTGGAAAGCTTTCTTCATGAACGCCTTGGATCATAAAAAACAAAATCTTTTATCAAACTCAAAACAAAAAACACATGAAAGCAATAGTAGATTTTGCAGACGGTTCTTCATCATTGGCAATTGTAAATTTATCTTATGCAAGGGGCGGCGTTCACTATTATAATTTAACCCTTAATAGTTTAGAGACATTTTTAGATTTCTCACCTGGCATAACAAAAACTTTTACTAATAAAGAAGTTGTTAAATTAATATACGTAATGGGTTAAACATAATTCAATCAATCAATCAATCATCATTTAAAACAAAAAACAAATGAAAATTTACACAGGCAATTTCGGAAACGAAAAAAAATACCGGGCAGCTGGAATGCAGCCGGTATCAATCGCAAGATTTAACCGCTGGTTCTCAGGACCTAAAATAATGGACCTGGCACCCACACCAGACATGCTCCACATGACGGAAAAAGAGTATACTCCTTTATTCGATAAAATCCTGGACAAACTCTCTCCGGCAGAAATATTGGAGAGGTTGGAAAAGCTTTCCGGAGGGAAAGATATCGTTTTGCTCTGCTATGAAAAAGTAGGTGAATTCTGTCACCGGCACCTGGTAGCAGACTGGCTTACAAAAAGCCTTGGTATTGAAATCAAGGAACTTGGAAAAATGGAAAACAACCTGTTTTAATTATGGCACAAAATAAATTTGCGCAACGCCGGTCGAGCCTCGAACAATTCTGGAACTGGAGGATAGATCTTTTTGAAAAAAGTGATAAAGCTGAAGTGATCCAGGTTGCTGAAGAGATCATCGAAAAAGGTTTTTTGATGGAAGATGATTTTTCAAGAGAAGGAATCATCGCAAGAGAAATCGCAAAAACAACCTGGAAATCTTTTTGCAGATTTGGTGACCGCAAATCAGCGAGTGGAGCGTTAAGGCTTGTGTGGATAGACAGTCAAAAAGGAATGCCTCTTGACACTCAGGCTTTATTCATCTCGGCACACTATGAAATGGATATCATTCCGGAGGAACTTGCGCAGTTTATGATTGAATATGATCACGGCAAAAGTTATTTCCCTGCTTACAGAGAATATGAAAATTTAAAAAAAATTTTTAAAAGTCTTGTTGGTTTCAATTGGAATCATACATTTGCTAAACAAATAATCCTTAAAAAACAAATTGAAACAGGATTTTTTTAATTTTAATGATCTATTCAGTCAAAAGCGGTGGTAGTGTAGCGGTAGCACACGGCCCTTCCAGGGTTGAAGAGTGGTTCGAACCCACAACACCGCTCAAGATTTTACCTAATCTAAAACCTTCAATAGCCCTTGCATTTCGTAAAAGACATATCAAGGGCTTTATTGTTCCCGGAGGGTGCAATATTTATGTAGGTCTGCAACAAAAAGAACTCTTTGGTGTACTTGGTTTTAGTAATCCGGAATATGGAAATTTTGATCTTTTCATGAAGGCAGATACAACACCTTCAGAGCTTGAATATTCCACAGATCTTTTACTTTATGTTATGCGGACAAAAGAAGTAAAATCAATACTCGAAAAAAAGTTCTGCAGAGAAATAAAAACTGCTTATTCCCTTGCATTCTCCAGACACGACCAAATTAACCGCTATCGCAAACATGGCAAGCAAGTAAAAAAGCTGGCAATTGAAGGAGGCGGTTATAATCTCGGTTACATTTTTGAACTCGGAACCGTTCCATCGTTGAAAGCAGCAAAAGCGCTCTGGATGCAAAACCATAAAATCAAATGATACAGGTAAGATGCGAATACGTGTTTTTCCGGGACATTGAAGAAAGCCCGCTGAACGCTCAAGAAATGAGTATGGAAGATTTTAACCGATTGGTAAAAAATATCAAAGAAGACGGTTGCCTTACTTCCACACCTTTACTGATGGACCAGGAAGGGAAATCAAAAAAAATGTGTATCTCCGGACATCATAGAATTAAGGCCGGAATCAAAGCTGGATTGCTTGGTGCAGATTGCATGATCATTCCGCAAGTTCCTGAATCAACAAGAATCCGTCTTCAGCTTGCACATAATGATATCCATGGAAATCCAAACGAAGAAATAATTGCAGAGCTTCAGAAACAATTAAACGAAGTGGATTTACGTTTAGTAGATTTCAAGGATATCGAAACGCGTCTGCAGGAAGCAAAAAACACGGATTATTCTGTTCCGGATTTTTCTTACTTACAAGTTTGTTTACTCACAGAGAGCCGTCAAGCCTTACAAGACATGATTGAGTTTTTCGACAAATCGGATAGTGAGAAATGGTTAATAGAACATCCGGATTATGAAAAATTGAAAGATTTATTAACTCTTGCTTTCAGAAAAGGCTTTAAAACACCTGGAAGAGCATTCAGAAAGTTCCTGGATATCGTTGAAGAATACCAAACGCTTATCATAAAATAACCAATGGCTGGAAGAAAAACTTTATACGATCCGCTTAATTTTCCGCTGCTTGCTGAAGGATATGCACGTAATGGATTGAATGACATACAGATAGCAAAAAATCTTGGAATTAAGAAAGCAAGTTTTTATGAATATATGAAGCAATTTCCAGAATTTTCAGACGCTATTAAAAGAGGAAGAAAGCCTGTTGATATTGAAGTCGAGAATGCTTTGCTGAAAAGAGCGCTTGGATATGATTACGAAGAGAAAATAACGGAAGTTGAGCTGGATGCTCAAGGACAGCCAAGACCTTCAAAAATAAAGACTGTCAAAAAACATGTACCTGGTGAGGTTGGTGCACAGGCATTTTGGTTGAAGAACCGGAAGAAATCAGAATGGAAGGACCGGCATTCGCATGAAGTTGGCGGAGAAGATGGCAAACCTATTCCGATTAAAAGTGATCTTCAGATTGACCTGTCAGGCCTGGATGAGAAATCCTTGGAAACAATATTGAAAGTATTCGATAATTCCAGCAATGAATGAGCAGGCAACGACACTACTACAATCCCACAGACAGGCAATTTATAATGCAGCCAAAGAGGAATTAATTAAACGACGCCGCAAAAGGTGCAAGGACCTGAAGAACTTCGTAAAAGAATTTTGGGATATCATCGTTCCGAATGAACTGAAATGGAACTGGCACATGGATGTGCTTTGCGATGAGATTCAAGAATCTGATAGCAGGGTTTTCAAACGATTACCGAAGCTTTATGATTCCATCTTTAATGTGCCGCCAGGCGCAACAAAAACAATCATCCTTTCAATAATGTCCACGGCCTGGGAGTTTTCCATGATGCCGGAGATAAGAGTATTTGTAGGATCGTATTCAGATAGTGCAGTAATAGCCATTGCAGATAATATCAGGCTTTTGATGAAGTCTGAAAAATACCTGGAAACATTTCCGAACGTACAGATCAGAAAGGACTTTGACACCAAACACGAATTCAAAACAGTTTCGAACGGCCATTTTTACGCCTTTACGGTTGGAGGTACGCTGACCTCGAAACACGCGGATATACTAAAGATTGATGATCCGCTAAATCCAAAGCAGGCTGTATCACAGGCGCAGATTGAAACCGCAAACGCATTTTTTGATCTTACCTTACCAACCAGGAAGGTAGATAAAGAGGTTACTCCTACTTATTTGATCATGCAGCGTTTGACAACAAATGATCCTACTGGCCATCTTTTAGAAAAAGACAAAACAATAAACCACGTCTGTTTACCAGGAGAATTATCTAATGACGTAAAGCCCGAAAAATATAAGAAATTTTATACTGATGGATTGCTTGATCAACACCGGTTAAAAGCAAGTTCATTGAAAGCGCTTCATATTTCCCTTGGTAGTGCTGGTTATGCCGGACAGATACAACAGAGGCCAGTCCAGGAAGGTGGGTTGATCTGGAAAAAATGGTTTATTGAAATTGATGATGCGCTATTCCCTCCGTTAAAATCTTTGTCATTAGTGGGGACTGACTGGGATTTGGCATATACCGATGATGATGCAAATGCCGCGAGCGCTTACATTACAGCCGGCCGGTTGAACAATAAAATGTTCATTGATGATGTAGGGGCTGTTTATCTTGAATTTCCGGAGTTAATCAAGTTCATGAAAACAAGAAAGTCTCCGCACTATATTGAAGCCAAAGCTTCCGGAAAATCTGCAAAGCAAACTCTTGTAAAAAATGGCATACCAGCAATTGAGGTAGAAGTAAGCGGTGGCGACAAAGTTGCCCGGGCACGCTTTTCAACGCCCTATCCAGAAGCCGGCATGTGTTACATCCGCAAAAGTGTCGCTGATTTCCTGTATAACGATAGCCGCCAGGGAATATTAAATTTCCCAAAAGGATCCCATAAGGATATTGCTGATGCACTCGCACAAGCTATACAACGAATTTTCCGAGGAGGCATAAAGGTTGGCGGACCTGGTAATAGTATGCTGGATGATCTGGATTTCAACTCATAAAATAAAAAAACCCACCAGGAGTTAGCCGATGGGTGAAATGGAAACAATTCCGAATCGGAACGTTTAGACAGCTAAAATAATTTATTTTTTTTAATAAATGCGCAAAAAGTAATTTATTTAATTACTTTTATTCTAAAATTAAAAAATGGAAAATTCTTTTAAACCTGATTATGTGTTCATAATCGAAACGCTGCAAACAGCAAAAGCCGGAATTGAATCAGTTACCAACCCGGAAATTCAGATACTTGTTACCCGGCTAAGGCTGGACCTGACAAAACATATTAACTTTTTAAAAGTCAGAATAGGTGATGCTCCTGATGCAGAATCCAGGCCGGCCAGAGAGCCGCTTAGAAAGATCTTCGGCATAGTCGTGCTGAATGATCATGGCCAGGCTATAAACCCTCAGCCAATCAAAACAACCCCGCGGGAATTGGAGATGGAAGAACTGAAGCAGAAGGTGGAGGACATTTACGGAAAGTTTGCAATCACAGAATCAGACCAACTTCTTGACACGCTCAGTGATATCGAAATCAGAGGTGTGGCAAAAAAAGCAGGATTACCGGTTACGGATAAAACGCCCAAAAGAATTGATATTTCTTTCATCGAAAAGATCAAGGAGGCAATTGTCAAACAACACTTAGCAGGTAATTTGGTTGTAGATGAATTGAATGATAAAATCACAGGCGGAGAAGGAAACAATGATGGAGATGATCTGGGAAAAGATGATCCGGATAATAAAGATGATCCGGATAATAAAGATCAAAAATTTCTGGATTCACTGGATGCAGAAAAGATCAACGATGAAAACAAAAAAGTGTCAGATGAAGAAGGCGATGATCATGCACAGGTAAATGGCAATCTTAAAATGTTGGACGAACTTTCTGCCCTGACAAACGCTGCAATTCTGGAAGCTTATGAAGAGAACCAAATTAAAGAATTTGCCATGATGGCCAATCTTGAGGTAACTGACAAAACCAAAATCGACAGCAAATTTATCTCTCAATTGAAAGAAGCAATCAAAACACTGCATGCAGGTAACGATCAATGATATTCAGTTTGATATTCCATTTGACACAGAACTGATTAAATTATCTGACTTTCTCGAGTGGCATAATCAATACGGTAAAAAACTAAACGAAGAGTTGAAACAGATCCTTGACGATAAAGATTTAAAGGATGTTGATAAAATGGTCCGATTGGAAGATTACCTGGACCGGGAAGCGCTATGCTGGTTTTGCTTCTGGACAAAAACAGATGAAGAGGAAGCAAGTAAACAACCAGGTATGGTTCAATTTCTTGATCGTTACCGTGTTTTAAAAACGCTTCTCAATGAGAACAATTATGAATTTCCATATGAAACAGAGTGGCAGGGCGAACAATGGCAGATTGAAGCATTTACCTTGACCCCGGCAAGCGAAATGAATTTCAATGAAATCATCACTTCAAAAGAAGTAATGCGCCAGGTGTATAAGATCGGTGAAGACAATTGGACCGGACTCCCCTATCTGTGTTGTGTTTATTTCCGCAAGAAAGGTGAAGCATTTGAAGATTCAATGATTCACGAAGGAAGTGAACGAATGGAGTTGATGAATAGTTTACCACTGAAGCACGCGCTCGCTGTTGCTTTTTTTTTGAACATCTGTGTAAATATTTGGAGCAAAACTTTAGTGTCTTCTCAAGACGAAGTGGAGGAGACCGCAAGGCTGAACTGATAGCATTCTATGAAGAGTGGGGCTGGGTAAACTTTCTCAGTGCGATGGCCGAGACAAAGATTTTTGATATACCCGGAAGAGGACTTGACAGTATTGAGTGTGCAAAAATCGCGAAAGCATTTAACGTTTTGATCTACGCCAGCCAGAGAAAAGATTATGCAATTGCGGAGTATGAAGCTTATAAAATCAAATAGATCATCATAAAGAAATCTTACAGAAAAATGAAAAAACAAGCTATAATAATGAATACGGTTTTGATTTTGGCGGTAGTTTCAGTAGTAATATCTGCTTATTGCATTTTCTTCGGAATATTTAATCAGATAGTGGTAAAGTGTCTTGCAGTTGTAGGGAGTATTCTTTTGGCATTTATTGCCGTTTTTTTTTATAGCAATTCAAAATACAATAAGTTACCGATTGCAATTATTCTTTGTCTTTTCTCCTTTTCATCATTTGCGCAAAATACCGATTCTGCTCTTGAGGCTGGAACTAAAAAGGCGACACAAGAAATGGTTCGATTAAAGGAACAAGGCATACGTGAAATAAACAAATGGACGCTTCCTCCGCACATGTTGAAAGCGACAGTTAATGAATTTTCAATTAAACCGTTGATAGGCAAGAAAGATATTTTGATCTATGCGATGCAGTTTGTCTCCGGTGCAGCAGACGGTATGAATCAGGCTCTTGTTTATCATCATGCCCTCGCTGGCCATTCTTTCTGGGATTACAATACCAGTTGGAAAAGAAAATATGTTGATTACGATAAAGGAGATACGCGGGCGGCTTTTCCCGGGGCTAAAACATGGCTTGTAGGAATAACGGATGGAAATCATTTAACAAGAATGATAAACAGATCTTTCTCCTTAGGGAGTGTGATGATTGCTATGAATGAGAGTAACAGCTGGGTAGAAATTTTCAAAAAAATTATAATCTGCTCACTGATCAACCGGGCTGGATTTGTCCTAATGTATGATCACATTTTAAAATAAAAAACATAGAAAATTAAATTTTACTAAAGTGAATGCCATGATACACATTTTTAAAACTAAAAACGGACAGTTCTGCGTGGTGACCAAAGCAAATAACGGCGAAATACTCAATGTTTCTGAAACCTTCACACAGAAACAAAATGCCTGGAAAAATATTGGAGCCGCTGCCGACAGTTTTGGTTCGAAAAAAGTTTTAGTTCAGGATGATTGTTTGAAGATAAAGTCAAAGGTATATGTGTGTCGTATAGGAGATAATTTGAAAATGAATATAGCTGAGTCATGCATAGTGAATGCTGAGCCAAGGCATGTAAGCAAAAAATAGTTCTTTACTCATCCATAAGCATCTGCTCGAATAAGCAGGCCGATATAAGCTGGTCACGTAGTTTATAATTGACTTGATACAACCAGAAAACTTTTTAGGGTTGCTGCGAACTAAGGCAGAAGGCTTTTGGGAAAATTTAAAATGAAAAATCGCGTCGTAGAGCAGCGGTAGCTCGCTGGGCTCATAACCCGGAGGCCGCAGGTTCGAGTCCTGCCGACGCAACATAAAACCATAGAGAAAGGTTGATGCTGAAATTAAGATAAGAGATTAGGTAAACGGATTAGCTAACCAGGAACCGAAATTGATTATCCTAACAAGTAGGCATCAACCAAAGAAATTTTAAAATTGAATTATATGTTTGAAGAACAATTATCCGAAGAACAATTACAGAAAAAAATTGATGCTCTTAAAGCAGAATTAGAGCCATTAGAAAAACTGCAAAGGGAAAACTATATAAAAAAGGAAGATGAAGTTCAGCTAAAACTAAAGAGATGTAAAAGCAAACAAGACAAATTTGAATTGGAAGATCTTGTTTTTGCTGCTTTTTCTCGCTGTAATTGCGGAGCAGGTTTAGCATATCCCAAACATATAGGTATTCATGGGTACTGGATGTGCTCAGATATTTTATTAGGAAGGGCAATTCCACATGGACAAGAAGGATCAAAAGAACATAGTGGTGAATTTCCATTTGCATTCTATGAAATAAAAAGTGATACTCAGCCTTCAGCACAGGGAAATACAACTCGTCCAAAAGAATAAAACCAATGATCAAAGTAAATCTATATACAAAAAATGGAGAGCTGGTAATAACAGTAATGACACCTCCGTTTAACCCGATGCCTGATTGCATAGCGTGGGGCAGTCGCTTTTTCTTCAAAAACCCGGACTTTAAAAAGAAAGACGAATCCGGTTATTACGAAGGTCTTATCGTTGCTGCAATCAATGTTGTTACCCGGGAAACATCAATAAAAAGAGAGACAGACAAGAAAGAGTATGGAAATGATGATCTTCTGTTTGGCCTCCCAAATGATCTTGACGAAGCGGTAGAAACATTTCTTGAATTCTATAGCAAGTCAGAAGATTTTCAGCTGATTGATAATTGCACGGAGGACAAATTTCTCTGTGTCACTCATCATGCATCCGGACAGTTTATAAGAAACAGCTGGTATTTGTGGTGGCATGAAGATCATGGATCCGATTCATGGCCCAAGTCAAAACCGCAGCTGGTGCAGTGGTTTAATAACCTTGGCATTTATCACGCCGATGATATGAGTTCGATCATTATCAGATCCGCATACCGGCGTCATCACAAACAAGCAATATTAATTGAAAAACAGGTAAGCCATTACAGAAAGTTTTGGAAAGAACAAGGCTTTGAAGATGGCATTTATAAACCCAGATAAATTATGAAAATTCAAATAACACAACAGCAGCAACAAAGATTCCCTGATCTGCTCACAAAGGAACTGGAAAAAGTAACCATGTTCTGGGACAATGAATTGAGATTATGGCATCCGGTGGCCCTGGAAGCTTTACTCTTCGCCTCTGCTATTAGTTTGCAAATACCACAGGAAACCTTCATCCATTTGTTCGATACCGAAAAAAACGGCATTAATATGAATGTGGTGATGAGACTTTGCAACAACCTGGAAGCGCGAACAGCGATGGAGATGAATTACACGGCTAAAGACTGGGGTCATTTTCTCGTTACGAATGCAAACGTCGGCTATCGTTGGAATGCATTACAGCAGCCAATCCGGGAGAAGATCTTTAAACAGTTTGAGGAAGAGAATAATCAGGCCAGTATTCGGGCAAAGATCATGGGAAAAGGTCCAGGCGGTATGAAATTAGTAAAAGGAGAAGCATGATGATACAGACAATTTTCATAACAGCGTTGATCATTCTTTTTTTCCACGTGTGTACGTGGCCGGGGATGGTTTTCTCTTTCGTATCGGAAGCTTTAAAAAACGTCCCAGCTTATTTAAAAAAACCTCTCTTTGATTGTCCGATTTGTATGTGTCCTTGGTGGGGGCCGACAGTCGTTGCATGCGGAATAGTGGGCAATGTTTGGCACGTTGACAATGTTTGGCAACTCGCGATCATTGTTGCATCAGCTGCCGGCATTAATACGGTTTTGATCTATGTGATCAACCAAGGCAAGCAGCTGGCAAAAACTTTAAACGAATCTGAATGCAATTGTACCAGCAAGGAAAAGATAAGAGACGAAAGATTAAAACGATTGGAAAGATTTGTTGATCCTTTAAAGTCAAGATAATGGAAAAAACAGTCGAAAAAACGGCAAGTCAAATGATTATGGAATTGCAGGACAAGAACGCTAAGCTCAGATTGGGATTAGGAAAGCTATTGAAGATTTGCGAAAATAATAAGATGCACATGAAAAGTGAAGTGTGGGACCAGCAGATTGGATTTGCAAAGCAAATGTTCATAGAAACAGATCCAAATAAGTAGTTCAAAAAATAAATTAAAAATGCAGGAACTCTTTTTATATGATGAAGAAAACGGCCTATTCAAGCAAATACTGAAAAAATCTTCAGTACTGAAGGGAAGCTATCATGTTTCTCCAAATCAGGGCAACGACCTGAACACATCCAACCTGGAAACTTATATAAAAGATCCGGCAAAAGGATTGATTGATTTTAAAAATTATCCTATCTGCGTTTGCTTCACGCCCAGAAGCAGGATAATTCCTATCAATGGTCAGGATTTCGAGCAGTTCACATTTAATCTCTATTGGCTAACAACCACCTTCAGGAATAGTGACAATTCTGTAAAAATGAGAGACAAAGACACCGGCCAATCTGCACATCATATTTGGTATGACTGGCAAGACATGAAGTCATGCGCAATGAATTTTTACAGTGTGCTTAACCAGGTCATCAAGTCCAAAAATGTTATGGTCGATAGTGTCGCAGTTCCTTTGCGGTCCATGATAAACCTGGATAAAGGAAGTGTGATTTATAACCGCCTGTCAAAATTTTATAATGATTCTTTATCCGGAATAAGCCAGGCCTTTACGATGACTATGCAACCGCTTGAATGTGATCAGACAGAGTACGCTGATATAAATAGTATTACGATACCCTCACCAACTATACACGAAGATGTTTGATAATAATAAACTTGAATTGAATTATGCCAAGCTGGTTCCGAATGAAATCAGAAAGATGATCATTGAAAAAAAAATGATTGGCACTGCCAGTGAATTTTCAGATCAAAAGGGCACACCTATGGAATTCCTTTTTGATGTATATGAAGAGTTTTTGGATCCGTCGCAAAATATAGGTCCATTCAGTTGCCCTAAATGCCGGCTGGAAGTATTGAATGTTTTCCGGAAGCTTGAACCTTATTTTTTACAATTAAATTCAAATCAGTAATGGGAATCCTATATGGACCACCGCGTCCAGAGAAAGAAGATTTCTCAATCGCAGAAAAGGAATACCGGACTAAAAAAGAAGAAGTATTGAGCAGATTCAGAAAAGAATTTGTTGAAAAATTCTACCTATATAGCCCTGAAATGTACGCGATAGTACAACTTCTTATTAATGATGCGGATCCTTACGCTTTAATTGAGCAACTTATTGAGCAACTTCACAAAGTACAATATCTTAACTTAAAACTGCTAAGAGAAGGAATCAGGTTACCACAACCACAATAATAAACAATGGAAACAAACCCATCCATATTTGAACCGGCCAACAGATTAATTGTTGAAGATATTCGAACAGAGCTTCGACTGCAGGGGCATTATCTTACCGGGGCTTTGGAAGCTTCAATTCATGATGAAGAAATCCATGAGAATGGCGGCATTACGCTTACGGCTTCAGCGCTTGAATATTTGGAAGATCTCGAAACAGGCATTGCGGCCCCTCAAATAGAACTCTCATCCAGCAGGCTTACTGAAATGACAAGATACGTGGAACTGCGAATGGGTTATCATGGAAAGAAAGCGACAAGTGTGGCTTATGCCATCATCAAGAAACAACAAAAGGAAGGAATGCCAACACACGGCTCTTATGCTTTTTCAAAAACAGGTTTCAGAACTGAGGTCATGGAGCAAACGTTTGACAAGAATCAGCCAAAATTTGTAAACTTAATCGACACAGCTGCATTTAATTCACTCGACAATATTTTTAACCAGGTTAAATCAGGAACAATATGACAGAGAAAAATTTAGCAGAAAAAATCACTGGCAAATTAAACGAAGCGTTGGGAAACAGTTTTGGCGGCTCAGAAGTACCGGTAAGTTATCCGAAATTAAAACTGGCGACTTCCATCTATGCTAAAAAGCAAAAACGTAATCGCATGGCAAAGAAATCCAGGGCAATAAATCGTAAAAAATAAATCTTATTACAGTCAAAAAATAAAACCCATGAGTAAAGAATTATTGTCTCGTTCCATTTTCCTGGATCAAAAAATTGATCAGTTAAATAAAAACAAAAAATTGCTTTTTTGTTGCCTTGAAAAAGTTGATCCAAGGGAAAGCAAATTAATATTTAGACCAACAGCAGACCTGAAAGAAGATGACGTTTACATTCCTTTGAGTAAAGATGAGTTTAAGCAAATTGCATTTTTATTGAACGAGATGAACGAAAAAAAATTAGCTGCAGCAGAAAGCGAATTCAAATCGATTTTTAAACAAGAGTAAATGCCAATAATATCCATCATAGAACAGCCCTCAGCAAACGCACTTAAAGCAGCTTACCGTCCTATCGTTTTCGTGGTCAGAGCATCCAGAACCGATGGCAACGCAAAGCCTCCGATTGTTTATTGTGATATCTATATTGATGATGTATTCTATAAGACACAGGAACGCACCATTTATAAAACGCTCAATTCAACAAATAGCGATTGGCAATTCGATATCATGGATGCAGTCCAGGAAGTTTTATCATCAACAATTCAACAAAACGGCGGATCAGCAATAGTAAAAGATTCCCTGGCCATGCGTTCGGTTTATTGCAAATTCAGGTCCTCCGGATATGATGTAAATAGTTTCATTACTTCAGAAGGAACGGCCCCGGTTCAGGGAACAGGAACAGTAAATCCGGTAGCAGGCACCGGCACGCAATCGAACTCTTTTTTTGGGGTGATATCTACATTGCAGCATGAACAAAACCAGGATGCAGCAACGCATTTGGGTTATTATAAAACCGGTACCTGGGATGCAAACGTTTTTCCTTTGACGCACAGGAAACCCGGGTATAAGGTTTGTAAAGGAGACAGTGATTATTTTCCGATCGTAAACCTGAGCAGCAAAGACCCTCTTTGTTTAAAATTATTTTATAAAAAAAGGGGTGATGCCGCTTACTCTTCAGTTCAACAGTGTGGATCTTCAACCTGTGCGGCTGTTTCTATTCCAACAATTTCATTTGCTGATGCGATCGTTGACACGCCTTATTCGAAAACAGTTCCCTTGGGCGGTACGGCGCCGTTTAACCTATCAAGCTTTTCGTCAACAGCTGCCTGGCTTCGTGCAGACATTGTCGGAAGTGATTTGGTTTTCAGCGGAACTCCGGCAGCCGGAGATGTAGGAACGAACAAAGCGGTAAATGTTATTGTAACAAACGCATGCGGATCTGCGAGCGCTTATAAATCGATCAGTGTAGTAAGTGGTTGTACTGCTGTGGGTATTTCCGGAACACCTTTGCTTCCAGATGCATATTCTGATCAGCCATATTCTGCTGCCGTCATTCTTACCGGCACAGGACCATTTAATATAACAGTACAACCTGATGTGGCTTGGCTCGTGGCTGATATTTCAGATAACGAAGTAATTCTGACCGGCACACCTGGAATTGGAGATGTGGGCACCGGTATTACTGTAGCTTTTACGGTTACAAACGGCTGCGGATCGGTTGATTATTCAGACACGATTGATGTCATTCAAAGTGGAACGAGGTTCGGTGATACAACTTTCAACGGCGGCGATGATTGGAACGAATCTGAAACTGCCAATATCATCGGCGGCCAGCCAGGAGCAACAATTACAATAACGCTCGACACATTGACCAATACAAACGGCGGCCAGCTGAAAGTAAATGGCTTGCAAGCCTTCCAGGGATACACGTGGAATATTGTTTTGGATTCAAACGGTAACGGATCACTCGATGTTGATATAGCTGGATTAGAGCACCCATCAACGTCTATCCTTGGACACTTCACAGTTACTTCTGTTACCGGCGGAACAATAGGAACGCCAAACACCTATCAAATATCAAAAGCTTTTTAAATGAGTAAATCAATTTATCATATTCCCTGCGGTCCTAAAAATTTAGCGACAATTTTCAATACGGTTGATTTTAATCTGGTGACGGATTATTATCTGCAGGTTCAAGACGCTTCGAATAATGTCCTGGCCACGACACCGGGGTATAAATCAAATTGCTGTTGCCCGGATGATAAAATCAGATTGCACTTTTTAAACAGCGTTGGGGGTTGGGATGCGCTTAACTTTTTAAAACCAAGTGTAGTCCATGAAGATACGGCTGATCAATTTCAAAATTCTCTGAATTATCCTTTGTCAAAAACTGATACGGGTATAGAAAGGTTTAACGTCAACAGTAATGATACATGGGAAGCAAGATCGAATTTAAAAGAAGAGGACATGCCCTGGGTTCGTGAGCTGGCAGATTCTCCGAAGATCTTACTCGAATGGACAGGCATAGAAGGACAAGCTGATGACTACATCCCGGTAGTAAAGATCGCTGGCAAATTTCCGAAGCTTAAAAACGATCAGGAATTTCAATATCAGTTTGTTATCCAGTTCATGTTTAGCAATGCGTATATGACAATCAGAAATTAAAATAAGTATGGAATCTTCAGCAGATATTTTAGTTGTAATAATATTGGTGTTTATAATGCTCGCATTGGCCTCAAATAGCAGCAACCACTAAACTTGAAAAGAATGAAAGCAGATCAAAAAATTACAATAATAGGTTCCGGAATAGCGGCCAGGCAATTGAGAGAATATTATAAATCGCCTGTGGTAATAGTTAGTCCTCCGAAATTAACGGAAGATGAAAGAAAAAAGATGATTGATCAGCTTAATGGTTGTAGTGGAAGAGCGATGTTGACCATAGAGCAGCCAGAAATTGAATTCATTCCATTCGTCAGTCCGAAACATGCCCGGTTTATCAAATATGCGATGCCTAATAAAAAGCAGTACCAGGTAAGAACAAAAAAAATGTAAAAGTACAATGCCACTTTCCCGATATTTAAAAGTAACAATTGGCGACAAACAGGTCCAGGTCACCAATCCGGAAGATCTTCCTATATCCATAGATTATGCTCTGGAAGATCCTGACAACTTTCAAACAAAAACTTCCGCTCAGGCACTTTCGGTAAAGATACCGGCAACGAAACTCAATGATATTGCAGCAAACACTTTCCGCAATCCGGACATGGTCGATTTAACAACTGACAATGTTTTTAAAAGCAATCAGCCGTTCAACATAGACGAAAATGGTTTTGAGATATTAACCGGCAAAGCTTTTTTAAAATCCGGGACTCACAACTTTCGTCCAATAGATTATACCTATGATTTTTACGGAGATAATGCAGACTGGAAAATTGACCTTGCTGATTCGACCTTATTTGACTTTTTAAAATACTTGAACTTTGATTTAACACCGGAAGAAATAATTGCATCATGGGATTTCGATGGAACAGATCCTGCCAAGCCGTATGTTTTTGCTCCGATCAGATTCCGCGATCCCATGGGCGGTACTTCTTTAGATGATCAGGGTAAGGTAGTTGCTGACGATGTCAACATGCTACCGATCTACATGAAGCCATCCATTTCAAAATATTGGATCATCTTCAATGCATTCAAATCAATAGGCTACAGAGTGGTATCAGCTTTCATGGATAGCGATAAATTTCGCAGACAAGTAATGCCCTGGGCCTGGGGAAACTTTTTAGATAGTGATGGAACGCGGCTTAACACGCATTTATTCCTTGCCAAAAGCACGAAAGATGTTTATTACAGCTTCCCGAATGGGTATAAAAATTTTATCTGGAATCTTGATGTAAGCAATGATAATGGAAGTGATGGATCAGGAGGGTTTGATAACAACAATGATTATGCATGGAATGCCGGCACTCTTTCAGGAGAGTGGACTTACAACACTCCGGATTACGGCGCCTTAGAAGCTACGTTCGATATGCAGATTGATGTAAATGCCCGGTTAAATGGTGAAAGTTCAAACATAAAGCTTGAAATCCTATGGTATAAAAACGGCGTGCTACAGCAGACAGATACGCCAGTTAATTTAGGCGGCACACTCATCGGAGGCCGGCAGGATATCGATATCAAAGATGTTTTCTTCACTACAACTGTATCACAGGGTGATGTTGTTTCCGCAAAATACAGGTTATCAGGATCAGCTGCCAAATTAGGTTTTGCAAGCATCACAGCAAACGTTTTGGAATTTAAATTAGCTTACTTCAGGATTCCTTTAGGAGGTGTAATAGATTTTAATAATTATACCGGCCTGCAGAATTATAAATTTTTGGATTTTTTTAAAGGAGTGATTGATGAATTCAACATGAGTTTAAAAGCAGATGCCAAAAATAAAATCCTGTACATTGAACCAACGCACGCCTATCCGGAAGGAGATGATTTTAGCGTGAAACAACCCGGTTATTTTAAAGAGGATTTCATTTCGTGGGATGGCAAAGAAGATCTTAGCCAAACATGGGAGATGGATAATTATTCAGACTTCAATCGGGAACTGACTTTTAAATATAAGGATGACAGCAACGACGGTATTTTGAAACTTATTCAGGACCGCAACCTGGTAACACTTGCTTCAGGGAAATATGTGTTCCCGAAGCGTTTCCAAACCGGCAAGTCATCGATAGAAAATTCTTTTTTTGCAGCAACAATGCATTATGAGGTTGATCAGTGGAAAGGACTTGGAACGGGAAGCAATACCGGCATTTCTCCTCAAATGGTTTGCATGGTACCTGAAAACATTTCAAACACTTCAAAGGATTCAAGCCAAAATACTTTTATTCCCAAATCCTGCTATTACAAAGGAAATATTGAAGGCGTCGGCGCATGGAAATTTAACGGAGTAGTTTATCAAACATTTCCCTACATGTTTTCCGTCAATTATAAACCGGGTGGCCAGAACGATCCAATACTTTCATACTCTGACGAAAAGATTTCCAATGGCACCGGAGGTTATGTGATCGGTAAAGGTTTACTAAAAAGATACTATTGGCAGCGCCTGGCCATTATCCGGAATGGCCAGTGGTATAACTGCTGGTTCAGACTTAAAAATGTTGATGTCGCAAATCAGCTGCACCGGGAATACAAATCTTACAAAGGCCAGCTGTGGGAGTTGATCAACATAACCAACTATCAGCCATTAGCGGAAAAACCTTCGCAGGTTCTTATGAGAAGATGGGCACCAGTCAGCCAGGAAGATTTTAATAACACTTATCCATCAAGCGCGAACGTTTTATCGAATAATTCTACTGATAAACTGGATATTAAGTACGCCCTGTTGAAGTGTTTGCCCAATGACATCCCAGTTTTATAATAAATTAAATGGAAAAACGTTTGGAAAAGTAATTAAATAAATTACTTTTATTTAAAATTTCCCATTTTCCTACATGTCAGAGCCAATTATAAACCGCATTTATGACCTGAAAATCGCAGGTTATGATGATTCGATGGCCAAAGTGGAAGCGCTGACAAACGCTTTCACGAAAATGGATGAGGTTAAGCGGAAATTAAATACGCAGCTTCAGGAAAAAGTCAATGCCGGTGACACGGATGCTGTCACACAACTCACCAAAAAGATTGCCGATCTTGAAAACCAGATGGCAAACCTGAAAACTCAAAGAGATTCGGCTGCCAAGGAAGAGGCATTACTTGCTAAAGCAGAAAAGGACCGTGCAGATGCCTTACTTAAAACTCAAAAAGCAGAGGAATCAGTTGCCAAAACAGAACAAATAAGAATAAACTCGACCATTGCACAGGAAAAGGAATTGGACCGGCAAATCGCTTTGGAAGAAAAGCAGGCTCAACAGCTGGCTAAAGAAAAAATATCCATCGACGCACTCGAAGGAAGTTACAACCGTCTGAAAGAACAGCGCCTGCAACTGGAATCTTTCACTGCTAACAGCAATCCAGGTTCCACCTTCAATTTAAACGGAAGTCTGATCGGATATGATGAGGCGATTGCCAAAATCAAGGAGATCAAGGGACAGGAGCAGCAATACCTGGATCAGCTAAAAATTGAAAAAGAAAGTCAGGCATCGATCATCAAAGGTCTTCAGGAAAAAATTACCCAGATAAAAATTGAGCGGCTGGAACTTGAAAAGGTTGTCAGCACATCACAAGCTGGTGAGTCTGTAACTTTTAAGGGTCAAACGATTAATTATACCGAAGCTATTGCTCAAATCAATGAACTCAAAGCAGCTGAGACACAATTAACGCAAGATCTTTCCTCACAAGGAGTTCAGACAAAAGAGCTTTCAAATAATTATTACGGATTACTGGCAGCTCAGAGAGAAGCGATTAATTTATACCGCAATACTGATTTTAATTCTCCCATCTTCCAGGAAGTAAAATTGCAGGCCCAAGAAGCGACAGACAAGGTACAGGCATTTAACCGGTCACTTTCTCCGGATGGTACCTTGGTTGGTGAATATAAAACAGGTATTATCAATGCCTTTAAAAACCTTGGCCTGACTGATGTTTTAAAAAATCAGCGAGCACAATTGCAGGCTGAGTTTGATCAATTAAAAAATCAAAATGAATCACTGGTTTCTGAATATTGGAAAGCAGGATCAGCCGGCACGACAGCATTCAGGGATGTGGAAGCACAACTCAGAAGAAATGTTGAACAACAGGAACAAATCAGATCTTCTTTAAATAACCTGGATAACTCTTTACGAAATACCGGGTCCGTGGGTGCGCAAATTTCTGAAGGTATCGCAAGCGGCTTCAAAAATGTCAAATCGCAGATCGGCCAGGTACTTGTTGCTTACGTTGGCTTCCAGGCCATTTTTCAGGGAGCGCTTAATCTTTTGCATACGAATACAGAGTTAAGCGACAGTATCGCTCAATTGCAGATTTATATTCATGGTACTACAGAGGAAGCAAATAATTTGGTTGATGTCTTAAAAAAGATACCTACACGAACATCCTTGCCAAATCTTGTGGATATAGCTACAGCAGTTGCGCAAAAAGGAGTTGCAAAAGAAGAGATCGGTGAAGTAACACAGGCGTTTGACCAGCTCTTTACGGCACTGGGCAAAGATGCCGGTGATCCGCACCAGGGAGTGCTTACAATTGCGAAATTGATCAGTATTTTCCACGATGATCATGAAGTAACCGCTCAGAGAGTCAGGGAATTGGGAAATGCAATGTTTACCCTGCAAAGTTCAGGCCCGGTGTCAGGTGAATTTTTGCAATCATATGCTGAAAGAGTCGGCGCAGTAAGAAGTATAACCGGTGCGACTATCCCTCAAATTTTGGGTATGGGAGCCGCTTATCAGCAATTAGGCCAACGCGAAGAAGTTGCCGGCAGCGCCACAAGCATTTTACTCACCAAAATGATTTCAAATGTAGAGAAGTTTGCGTCAGTATCTGGCATCAGCGTGGAAAAACTTCGTGCAGTTATAAAAGCAAATCCGTTTGAAGGACTTTTGGAAGTTGCTGAAAAACTGAAAGAAAAAGGCAATGATGGTGTAGAGGCAATGGTTAAACTGGTTGGTGATTTGGGTGTGAATAATGTGAGAGCAAAGGGCGCATTCTCTGAGTTGATCAATAATGCAGATTTGTTCAGGGCAAAAATGGAACTTGCAGGTAGTGCGCTTAGTTCCACATCAAGCTTGACAACCGCTTTCGAAGAAAAACAAAAAACGTTTGGCGCCACTATTGCCGAAATAGGAAAAGAACTCCAGATCGCTTTCAGTAATGAAAACTTTTTAAAAGTTTTGAATGGCGTATCGCTGGTATTACTAACAATCATCCGGGTGATTACCGCTATTCCTTTTTCAGTGATAGTCGGAGGAATTACGGCCATGTCTGCCGCCTGGTTATTTTATAAAGGAAATCTGACCTTAACCCGTCTGGAACAAATGGCAAACAATGAAGCCACGCTTCTTGGGTATGTTCGTTTAAATATTCTAAAATCAGGTTTATTCGGTGCGGCCGCGGCAGAACAGGCGAGAGCAGCATCCATCCAGAGAACGAATGCAGCGGTGGTTTTAAAAATAGCCTCCATCAATTCAGAAATAGCCGCTGAAAATGGCGCTATTGCTGCCCTGGAAGCAAGGGTGGCAGCTGATGCGGAACAATCAGTTGTTTTAGAAGGAGAAATTACTGCAAGACGTGCTCATGTACTGGCATTAGAAAGTGAGGTTGCTGCTCTCGACAGTGCAACGCTTGCCACCGATGGTTTAAATGTTGCGACAAAAGCTTCTCCGCTTGGAATAATTCTCGGTATAATTGCTTTGGTTGTACCGGCAATTAGTGCCTTTGGAAAATCCACCAACAATGCAACTAAAGAAATTTCAGAACAAAATAAACAGCTTCGCCTGAATGAGCAAATTCAGGGAGAGGTTGCAAAAAGTGTGTCTGATAGTACAGCATCACAAATTTCCCATGTTACCCAGTTAATAGCCGTTTTACAAGATCACACGAGTAAAACTTACCTCTTAAAAAAAGCATACGATGCATTGATCAGTATTGCCCCAGAATTTGCAGGTGTATATGATGGTGAAAAAGTAAACCTGGAAAAACTCAATGAACTGTATCCGATCTACATTGCCAATCTGAAAGCTGTTTCAGAGGCAAAGGCACTCGCATCCATCCGGGATAAATATGCTCAGGAACAGGCTGATGCTGAAGTCGCTGCATTCCAAGCGAAGCTAAAAGCAGATCAGGAGCAAAAAGAGAATGCTGAGATAGAAAAAAATAATAAAAAACTGGTGGCTACTCCGGCCTTCGGAAGCCCAGGAATCGGAGCATCAACCGCTGCCCTTCCTCTTGGTAAAACTTCAGATGTAGCACAGAAAAATTTTGAACAAAAACAAGCAGAGGTAAAAAAAGCAGCTGAACAAACCGCAGCCCTCGATGCTTATCTGGCCGGCGATTTGAAGAGCAGGCAAAAAAGAATAGCAGATCTTACTGCTGAGCTATCAAAACTGAAGAAAGGCACTGATGAATACAATAAAATATACACTGAGCTTGAAACACAGAAAAAAAGTTTGGAAGTTGTTTCCGGAATTCCCGATGCCGCTCCGCAGGCACCTGGAATCGGCGAAAGAACTATTGCTGAAATAAAAGCAGACTTAAAAAAAGCGAACTCAGATTTTGAACATGCCATAAACGGTTCACCTGAGAAGGAGGAATTGAAAAAGAAGATAGCAGCATTGAAGCAGGAGTTAATAGATGCCGGTGGAGCGAAGCCGGCTCCCTACAAAGGCGCTCGTCTTTCCGGAGTTCAAAAAGATTTGTTTAAGGATATTGATGCGCAGACCGATCAGGAGATCACTGAAGAAAAATTAAAATTCAAGCAACTGCAGGAAGATGAAGAGACTTATTTGACAAATGTGCTCAAGATCAATACCGATGCCGCTAATAAGAAAATTGCTGCACTCGATGGTAGTAATGCTGAGGAAAGAAAACAAATAGCGCAACAAAAACTCTTCATCATTGAGCAGGAAGAAGAAACGAATAAAAAGTTATTCGACCTGCAGAAAAAACAATTAGATGCAAATTTCGCCAGCATTATAAATCAGGCTAAACTCGCGTTAGAAAAAACGAATGAAGATCCTACAAAAACGGATCAGGAGAAAAGGAAGGCAAAGGCCGATTTCCTGGCCGCCGAATATCTTCTTGAAGCAACATATGATTACCAGGTTGATCAGCTCGAAACAAAATACAATCAGCGGTCAGTTGAGAATGCACAAAAAAGAAAAGATGCATTGCTACAGATTTCTCATGATATCAGTAAGACAGACCTTGAAATCACGGTTGGCACTTTGCAGGCTATTGATGATTCCACAGGAAAAGCTGTAGCTGAAATAAAGTTGAAGTATGATAAGCTGATTCAGGATATTTTGAAAAGCAATCAAAGTCTTCAGAATAAGACGTCAGCAATAAAAATTCTTACTACCACTGAAGACGTGGAAACCGGCGGGGTGCAATTGAAAGGAGATGTAGCAAAAGTTTTGGTAGCAAAGCAACTTTTGGATTTTGGACTGATTACAAAAAAACAATTTGAGGAAATATATGCCGCTGCAAATGAAGGCCAGAAAAAACTGAATAATGCTATCCAGGAAGGGAAAACCAGCATTACCTCTATGAGCGCCGTTTTGGAGAAATCCCTTGGGAAATTATTTGGCTTTGGAAAAGAGAGTGGCCAGGCGCAACTTTTGGCTCAGACCATTACCGATGGGTTCGGAACTGCGAAAAATGCAATGGATTCTTATTTTGAGGCGGAACAGAATAATATCGAGCATAGCAATCAAATCACACAGCAAAGGTTAGATATTGAATTGCAACAGGCGAAATCCAAAGCACAAAGCCAGGCTGAGCAGGATTCACTCGATCGGCAATTCCAGGCCAAAAAGGAGGCAGCGGATAAGGCAGCATTTGAGAAAAATAAAAAGCTTCAGATCGAACAGGCAAAAATTAACCTGGCAATTCAATTATCAAATTTGGCCGTGATTGCTTTTGCTCCAAACCCGTTGAACATTGCTACTTTGGGAGTCGCGGGCACAATCATGTACGCAATTCAGGCGGCGCTTGCCTTCGCCAATTATGCCCTCAATGTAAGTAAGATCAATTCGGCTCAATTTGCGGCAGCTGGTGGTGGTAAAGTTCCAAAACTTCCAAACGGAAAAGTTACAAATCCATCAAATATTCCTACACAGCCAAACGGCGACAACGTTTTGGCAACGGTAAAAACCGGTGAAGTGCTTCTGAATGAAGAGCAACAGCGGAAAGCTGGTGGTGACGAATTCTTTAGAAGGCTTGGTGTACCTGGATTTGCAGATGGCGGAAGGATTCAGGCTTTTGCGTCCGGAGGTTATGCCGGCATAGGAAGTGAAGAGTTGGGAGGATCATTAAAGGCTCCTATTAATCCACGATCTTTTTTGTCAGGCAATACATCAAATCTTTTTGAAGAAAACAGCCGTCAGATATCTGCATTAGCAGGACTGATTGAAGAAACAGGCCGGCAAGTTCATCAAAGAATTGACAAATTACAGGTTGTACTGGACCCGGCAAAGGTTGACCGGGCAAACAACAAAACTAAAAAAGCTACTGCAATAGGAAAATTATGAACCTTCGACTTTCATATCAAACGCAGGACCCTGAAATTATTCGGGAAAACTTTAGGAAAATAAAAGAAGCTCTGGATGTTCCCGCAGGAACTGCCGGCGCCGTGAAATTTAAGGGTACCTGGAACGCTAATACGAATATCATTACCAGTTCGGATGTTACATTGAATGGTAATCCTATCCCGGCAGCCGGCACCGGAAATGAGGGATATTATTTTGTAGTTGATACTGATGGAACTACAGACATTGCAGGAATTGCAGATTGGAAAGCAACTGACTGGATTGTTTCGACCGGAGCAACTTGGATAAAAGTCAATAATGCGGGTGGTGGTGGTGCGGCTATAGACGACACTACAACTTCTTTAACAACTGTTTATTCATCACAAAAAACACAGGATGAAATAGATGTTCTTCAGGGAGAAATTGATGCTGTTAACCCAATAGGAAACAAACTTTTTAACTATTATAATTTTATTTAATCATGGAAGAAGTAGATTACACAGACCTTATTAATGAAAACATTAAACAGGCCGTCTTAAACAATTACATGGCGACGGATGCCTATACTACAGCGTTCAATGCGGTATTACCTTCGCTGGGTTTAACAATAGAGAATTTCAACAAGTACTTGAATGAAGCTGTAGGACAAGGCATAGCCCCCGAAACTGCTATGAACTGTTATATGTTAACCCTTACAATGAAATCATAAAATGTCAGCGAATACAGTACCTATATTTTTGATCAAACCGCGTTTAGAGTCTTGTAGAATCTCCGCTGCTAACGTGAACAGAGACGGCTCCGGGACGCTGGTACCTTTATGGACTGCTGGAGCAAACGGAAGCCGTATTGATTACGTCATCTTTACTAACGCTTCGCCAGGTATTGGGTCGGCAGTTGCTAAAGTTTGGAGGATCTTTATATCAGATACATCCGGACTTAATCCAAGGCTGATAAATGAACAAAGCATTGCCGCAGCAACTTCATCTGCCACAGTACAAGGACAAACATCAACTGTAACCATGACCAATGGTAGATTCCTTCAGCCAGGGCAAATATTGTATGTAACTCAGTCTGTTTACTCTACCACAGCAGACCAGACCGATGTTTTTGCGCAGGGAGGCGATTACTAATGTACGGCTTTCCAACACAGCTATATCCAGTTCCACAAGGATTGTTCAGGGATCAAAGCGCTGGCTTTGGTGCGAGCATTAACAACAATATTTTTTATTCAATTAGAGATGGAAACTGGAGTGATCCAATGATGTGGGAAGTCGTAGGCGATAAAATTCTTGGAAGAACGCCAACGCAATATGATGATGTCTATGTAAGACATACAGTTAATCTGGATTCAGCAGAGCAAGCAACTCATAACTGTAATAATCTTTTTGTTTCAGGAACTCTAATCTTTACTTTTTATCAGACGACGTTAAATGTTTACGGTGATATAAAATGTACAGGATTGATTGATTTTAGCTTTGGAGGTTATTCCATCTGTGCGTTAAACTTTTATGGACGTTTAATAAACTCTAACTTGGATGACAATCATTTCTTGGCTGGTAATAATTGGGTAAGATACCAATATGTGGGCGAATGGATGGAAATTTTGCCTGTGACTTATTATAAGTTATCCTGTTCAGGATTTCAATATATTACCAAAGATCTTATAGTACTTAACAACTTTATGTTTGGCCAATTCGACATGAGAAATAATTATTCATTCTTTGGTAATATACAAATAGACAATGCCAGGCACTTGTATAAATACAATGGAGGAACTATAATTATTGCCGGTATTACTTCAACTTCAGGAGGATCAATTTTTACATTTGACGGAAACCCGGATATAGAGTTTAGAGGCAGTGAAGTCATGTTGTTAGGGACAAATTCAAACTTTGGTACAGGTGTTATTAAATTTAATACCAACAACCAAACTATGAGTCAGATGAGTCCTATATTCAACACCAATTTAATCATAGAAGATATTGTATTCACAATTGGCAACGGATCTATCCAATTGGGTTCAGGAGCTAATTTCAACGGCATATCTGGTGCAAGTCAACTCGTGATAGCAAGCGGAGGGACATTGATTTTCAACTGGGATGCGCCTTATCCCATGAGTACGGGTGTTTTTAATCACATGGCTAATGCTGGAAGTGCTATAGGTTATGGCATGACTACCAACTACACAATACCTTTGACAACTTTTCAAGGTCTTCAGCTTATAAACGGAGCTACTAAATCATTACAATCCGGCTCAGTAGTAAATGGAAATCTTGTAGCTACCATAACAGGTGTTGCTATATTAGGGAATGTTACTTTAATAGGACTTGTAAATATCAATGGCGCTAATTTTACATTAAACGGATATACAGCAGAGCTTAGAGGCGGATTTACGAGTGGTTCAAGACCTCCCACTACTATATCTGCTGGCACTATACTATTTACAACCAACAGCCAAAATATATACAGCAATGTGATAAACGCAAACATATTAATATCCGGAGCAATCACAATAACTACTGTATATGGAGGTGAAAACATATCAATAACCTTAAAAGGCACGTTAAATGGAGATAATTCCTCAAGCAAACTTGTCAATACTCCAGGAGGTACATTTAACTACCAAAATGCTCAACAGCCAATGCTTACAGGGATTTTGGATTGCAGTACTAACGCAAACATTTTCAAATACAATATGGCAGGAAATCAAGATGTGACAGGAACAACTTATAGAACTCTTGAATTTGGAGGCTCAGGCGTTAAGAAATTAATGGGAAACGTGGTAGTAAATGTTTCAGCAGGCGGTTCATGGAGCATCACAGGAACGGCAACTATTGATTATAATGGATTTACGATAACAACGATTTAAAAATGGCACTATCAGACATCATAGCTACAATCATTTCCAGATCAAAGGTGATCGAGATCTGCGATTCACTTCATGACGTGCAAAATTCAACAACAGAAGAGGAAGTAATTGAGGCCGGCTTGCCTCTGCTTGTATATTCCTACCAGGCAGGAATTATTGATGATAGTTTAATTGCCGATTTTACAGAATCAACATTAAACTCATACAACATTTTTACAACCGGTACTTTCACGATCACCAACCCGGATAGTGAAGTTTACATCTTGAAAAATGCAATTGTAAGTCTTACTATTTCCGGTACCTGGAATGGCAAAATAAATGTGATGGGAGCGGCCACGCTGAATTTAACTATCGGAGACACTTGTTTTGCAACTGTAAAAGTTTATGATAATGGAATTGCCAACGTGACAATTAATGATGATGCAATGGTAACGCTTGCTTGCAAGGAAAACAGCAACGTCACAGCGATCGTTAACACGAACGGAATTTTTCATCTGACTGCTTACAACTTCAGCGTTTGCGGCGTGACTACCAACAACAACAGCTATGCGAAAGCCACGCTTTTTCATAACAGTTCTATAACACCAGCAAACTATGACACTTCGACACTCCTTATAAATCTTTATCAAAATGCACAAAGCATTTTATCATAATGGAAAACCAAAGGAGAAATACCGAACTTGACCGCCAGCTTCAGGAATTAGCATCTGAAGATTGGGAGAAATTTGTAAAGCTGATGGGAGAAAAAAACATCATGGCTGCTAAAATTTGCATTCTCCGTGCAAAAGGAAAATCCTACAACCAAATTGCGCTTCGCGTCGGCACCACCCAAAAAGTTGTCAGAAACCGAAGCCATAAATGTGAATGCACTGTAACGCCCGCCCAGCAATCACTTTAATCAATTTCTGTAAAGAGAACACAATCTTTTTTATTTAAAAGGAGTGCCCGAAGCGGGCAATGTTACTCGTGAAATAGTAAAAAAGTAATTGAATAAATTACATTTTTACACTCATGAAGGCAACGCCGCTAATTGTTTTTAATTATTCAATAAAAAATCAGGCTGGTAGTAAGGCTGAAATTTTCATCGACGGCGATATCGTCGATGCTCCTACACAGGAGATATTGAAGGATTGGTTCGGCGACGATACTTCAGTTTCCTACAAATCATTCCGGGACCTGGTTAACGCTTCAGACGCACAAATTTTTGATGTTTATATCAACAGCGGCGGCGGACAGATGATTGAAGCCATGGCCATTCATGATTTGCTGGTGGAGATGCAGGAGAAGAAAGGCAAAACTGTAAATACCATAGGCCGCGGTATTGTGGCCAGTGCTGCTACTTACATTTTGATGGCAGGTAAAAAACCGGCAATGTCTTCCAACAGCTGGCTAATGATTCATAACGTTTCCGGTGGTATTTATGGTAGCGTAAATGAAGTTGAAAACTATGCAGCAACGATGCGCCGGTTCAACGATTCAGCCACAGGATTTTACCAAAAAGTTACCGGGTTAAGCAAAACGGTAATTGCCAACATGATGGATGCCGAAACATGGATGACTGCTGAAGAAGCAAAAACAAAAGGCTTTATCAAAGAAACTACCGGTGAAGCTTCATTCTCACAAATAATTAAACCTGAGCAATGGCCATTCAGCAATTCGGCTGTGCTCAACTCATATAATTCATTCACAAAAAAAAATGATCCTGTTATGGACACAACAAAAATTACAGAAGCGATAAATAACGGCTTCAATTCTCTTTTAGAAAAGCTGGGTATTAGCAACAAAAAAGATGAAGCTGAAACCAAAAAAGCTTTCGAAGATTTTAGCAACAGCATTACCAATGCCATCGCTGCAAATACAGGCTCTTCCCTGGATGAAGAAGCAGTGAAAAAAATTGTCAACACTGCTTTGACCGATGCGTTGAAAACAATTCCCCAAAATTTTACTCAAGCGATAGCTGATTCACAAAAAGATTTTGTGAAGAAAGAGGACATAAAGGACCTGGTAAAAAAAGACGACGTAAAGGATGTGTTGAACAAAACTGACTTCAACGCTGAAATGAAAACCTTGAGAGAAGATCTGGTGCAAAAAATTTCAGGAGGTAAAACCGAAAACAACGCTGGTAATAAAAATAAATCAGGCGTAAACAGTAAATGGGCGTACGAAAATCTTTGGACAGAACCAGCTGCAAATTAAACTGAAAACGGAAACATTCACGGAATCAAAAATCAAATTTCAAACTCTTTTTTAAAAATAAAAATTCTCGATCATGGAAGCCATTTCCAACAAAGACATACTGAATTACGACCAGCGGAAAAATTTATTAAGCGCTGCGTTCACTTTCGCTTTCACCGGTGGTAGCGGATATACGTCAGCCCCGGCAGTTTCTTTCAGCGGAGGTGGTGGTACAGGAGCCGCTGCGACTGCAATTGTTACCAATGGCCGCGTGACGGGCTTAACGATCACAAATGGTGGTACGGGATATACCACAGCGCCTACAATCGCTTTCAGCGGTGGTGGCGGTACGGGAGCCGCTGCAACAGCAGTTCTTACTGCTCAAGTAGTTACTTCTGCAACGATCACAAGCGGTGGATCAGGACAAAAGATTGTCGTGACTGACAATACAAATTACGGTACTGATTCCAGACTCGGTGTGAATGTGACTGCTGCCGATTCCAACGGAGTGGTTAAAGAATATCACATGGACGAAGCTCATAACAGTGTAACAATTGATCTGCTTGCTGATGGTTTGAATTCAGTTGATGGAATCGACCTGGCAGTAACTGTTACAAGTGCCGCCAGGATGACGAAGGACGGATCTGTCTTTGGCGTTGGAGATGCAAAAACAGATGGTTCATTCCTGATGGATAAATAAAATTTTTTAACGGTAAATATTTAAAAACCAAAAAACAACTTCTTTTTAAAATTCAATACGATGATCACTTTAACACCCTTCAGAGTAAACCCGAAATCAATGCATGAGCTGATAATCATGCCTGAATTTGCCGACGTTTTAGACGAAAACGGCGATGTAACACAACCGTCCGACGAAGAAGGTGACTGGATGGTGATGGATAACGTAGTGACCAGCCGCCCGATCATTGACCTGTTCGGCAGCCAGAATATTTTGAAACGCAGGGACCAAACCTGTAAGTTGATTTATTCTACTGTTGGCCGTTTGGGAGCCCGCGAAATTCACACTACAAAAGTTTATGCTGCTGTAGAAGATTGTACAGAAGAATTTTACCAGGGTGCGTTCGCAGATTACGAAAGTGAAAACTTCGATCAATTTGCCAGCCAGGTGATGCCCTTAATGTCAAAAGCTGTTGCCACCGATTTATATACGAACAGATATTTTGGAGATACTTCACGTATATCCGATCCGGCTGGCGTATGGAGCTGGAACCGGTTCGATGGCGTATTCACACAAATTTCAAAATACATCACTGCTGGCGTAATTCCATCCTCACAAACTTTTGCAATTGCCGGTGGAGCAATCACCCCCGCAGCTGCAAACACAGCTTTGGATAATGCGTACAATGCTCAGGGTGATATTATGGAGAATATGAACGATGAGGATAAATGTTTTTATGTTGATAAAAAGCTGGCTGAAGCTTACCACGATTATTTGGTACAATCCGGTGTTACCGTTCTGTCAGAGAGGATGAGTGGAAAACCGATCTTATACAAAAAAGGAATCCTGGTCAAAGTGAAGAAATGGAATCCAACTCTAAAATCGCTTAACAGTGGCACTGAAGCACATGCGATCATTTTGACGCTCAAAGGAAACTTTGTTTACGGTGCAGATACTACTTATGGTGGAGGTCCAAAACATAATGAAGCAATCCGCATCTGGTATTCAATGGATGATGATGTTTGGCGTCGTCAAATTCACTTGAAATCAGGTACCGAAATCGCTGCTCCGCAATTTATCGTGCTCGGTCTGACATCCTTTTAATCAAATCAAAATTCCAGTTTAAAAATATTTTTTAAAAACTTATAAATTTTTCGACATGCTCGGCTGTAAAGTAAAAGGTTATAAAAGAAGTTGCTCTCCCACTGTTGGAGGTGCTTCAAGATTATTCGTTTCAGATGCAAACGATTTCGATTTCACTTCCGGTGCACTGGATGCAAACGGAGATCCAACCGGATACGCTGCAATAGAACTTCGTGCAGGTGCCAGCACTGGTGGTTCCGGAGCTACAGCAACATCGACTTTAACGAGCGCTGCAGTCAGCGGCGTGACGATAACAGCTGGTGGTACCGGCTATACAACCGCCCCTACTGTAGTGTTTACCGGTGGTGGTGGTACAGGAGCGGCAGGAACTGCGACTGTATCCGGCGGAGCTGTGACCGGAGTAACGATAACCTCTGGTGGTACCGGCTATACAACCGCTCCAACTGTTTCTTTCGTGTCAACCGGAAGCGCCAATCTTTTTGAAATCGAAAGCCTTGAAGATACCATTAACGTGGTCATGAGCCAGGCAAATGCAGACGGATCAAGCTCAGCCTGGGATTATGCAATCATCTGTAACATGGCTCAGTTCAGCCAGAACATGACAAACTTCAACACGAAGATTGATGCGGCCGCCGCATGTTGCCAGTTGCTTTTTGTATGGCAGCAAAATGATGGTAAGATCTTCACTGCAGGTGAAAAATATGTTGATAGCCTTTTGATTCCAAAATTCAAGTTGCGTCAGGATGGAAGTAAGATTGATATCGGAAAGAAATTCACCGATTTCAATGGTCAAAACCTTTCTATTAAAGGTTCTTACAGCCGCCCGGCATTTGAATTCACCGGAGGAATGGAATCCCTGGACTCATTTATTGCTTAAATTTTTTTTTCGATCACTTTTCTTATAAATCTTTTTAAAATGGCAGGAATTAAAGTAAAACCACAGTTCGCAAATAAAGTAATCGGGTTCAATCATAGCAGCTTGCCTCTCGGCCAGCGCGATGATTTGCATTTGTTGTATGAAAACGCAAAACGCAAAGGTCATAAAGCACATTTGAACATGTTTGAAGTGGACGAAGATGCCATCAGCGCTGAAAAATCATCAACTTTTTTGAAGAAACAGGACGATAAAAAATCTTAATTGATTTCATCAGGAACTTTTTATGAGTGACCGTTTATGCATAATGAAAAAGCTTTTAAGTCTAAGAGGCGTCTTACTATTGCTAATAGTATAAAATTAAACCCCTCCAATCCGTTACCGATAACGTATAATGGCAATTCATTCTTAACGGTTTTTGGGAAAAAATATATCCCAATTTTAAACCGGCGGAATAATCTCCCTACCCTGCTTCTCGAAGCCCGGTTAACTTCTCCAACTCAATCTGCATGCATTTCAAGTATCGCAAGCTCAGTGGTAGGTAACGGCCTTTCTGTCCTGGACAAAAACAATAATTCCATAGCACTTAAAAATGTTGATCCGGATTTTGTCGATTGGATGAAATCGGTCAATAACGATCTTGAAAGCTTCGATGAAGTTTTGTTGAATATCATGGATGGGGAGCGTGAACAAGGCAACCAGTTCATCAGATTGATCAAAGGCAATTTGGGGAAAACCAAGTTTTTGAAAATAAAACTGGAACCGATGCAATTTTGCCGGTTTGCGGAATTGGAAGAGGGCCAAACCGAACCGACATCTGTTCTTATTTCCAGAGGATTTGTAAAAGGCGCCGGTACTAAAGGTGCTGGAGCTCTTAATATGGATGACGTTGAAGAGATTCCGCTTTACAGCCCTAACTCACTTGATCAAAACAAGGCCTGGAAAAAAGACAGCAACAACAACTATCATTCAATGCTTCATTTTAAAAACCAGGTACAGGGCGTTGAATTCTATGGTTTGCCGGCATCTGTTTCCGGATTGCGTTACCAGGTGCTGGAAGGAAAGACTGCTCAATCTAATATAGACAATTTGGAAAACAACATGGTGATGGGAGGAATGTTGGTTCTGAAGAGTGCCATGACGGAAGACGAGGCTAAAGAACAGGCAGACCGCATATTGGAATCTCATGTGGGCGATGGTAAGCGCGGAAGAATTGCAGTCGTGAGCAGTGAGTCAGGAATCGATGATGTGAAGTTTGAGAAATATGAAACGAAATCTGAAGGCAGTTACATCGAGCTGGATGATAGGATCGTTCAAAAAATTATCGCGAGCAACAACTGGCACAAAGCGCTTTTAGGAATGCAGGAAGGAAACAGCGGCACTAGAAGTGGAAACGGAAGTGGTTACATCCGTTCGATCTGGGATACAAAAGAAGCATCACTGCTAAATCCACTCAGAAGAAAGCTAACTGATAAAGTTGTGATGCAGATCATAAAAATATATGCCGATCATTTCGGGAAAAAAGATCTCTTGAATTATAATTTTTGGTTCAAAACTGCAATGCCTTTCTCATTCCTGGGTGATGTTAAACCCGAACAGTTTATGAAGGTAAACGAAGCCAGAGACCTGGCCGGTCTTGATAAAGATCCTGAGAAAGAAAATGTGTACCTGGCAGAAATGGCCGCTAAAACTAATTCAAATAACGCAGATATAAATCCAAACGAAAACGAAAATGTTCCGAATCAATCAGCTTCCGCGTAATGTTTTAATTACTCCTGATGAAGTAATTGCTCAGGCGAATGTGGCTCAAAACCCGGGCGAAGACGTGATCCTGAAATCTATTCAGACAGCGGAAGAACGGTTTATAAAGCCAGCTATTTGCCGGGACCTTTATGACTCGTTCCGGAACCAAAAAAATGAGGAAATAACTGATGTGAACAAAGCTCTTTTGGAAGGAGAGGAATATTTTAATACGCCGCTGGAGATTGGTGAGATAGCAAATGCGATAGAGTTTGTGGAAGATGAATGGCTGGTAAAGCTTTGGAAAGAACACTTATGGAAACTTACAGCGGAGGCAGTTATTTATATAGCGACGATTCCAAACTGGAGCCGGTTCTCAGCTGCCGGAGAGATGATTAATAATCCGAAAACAATAACTGAAGGATCAGGATCGGCAAGCGCTGACCTGGCAGAATTGAAATTCAAACTAACGAAGCAACAACAGGATATTATTGATCCACTAATTGCAAGCATGAAAGAGTTTCTGATTTTAAATCAAGGGCATTATCCGCTGTTCAATTGCCACCGGGAGTTATACGATTCGGATGACAGCAAGGGCATTAGTGTTTCGAGAAAAACAGCATGGGTGCATGTATATGAAAGAAGGAGAAGAGGAAATCATGACTGCGATTGCGATTATGATCATTATTAAAAAAAACCATGGACAGACCAAGACTTTTTCAAGATGAAGACATAGTAAAATTATCGCAGGCATGCGGAGTATCACATGATCTTGCCGAAATCATGCGGGAAAATTTCAAGGCCTCCGAACAGGATAAAAGACTAGCCGGCCACCTGGATTTTATAACAAAAACACTGGAACAAATTATTAATAAACACGAAAACACAGCGCAATAAATTGACAACTAATCAACCCGAAATGAAAAATGCTAAGATCACAATTACAAAGTACCCTGAAGGATATAAAAAATCCGGAACGGCGCCTGTTTTATTTGGTGTCAATTATTGCGATATCGGTTCTTTTTTCAATCCTCATTAACGTGCTTTCTACAAGTTCAAACAACTACAAAGGTAAAAATGAGCAATTGCAAAATGAACTAAATGAAACCGTGACAAGAGATAATAAAATAATTGACAGCCTGAAAGACAAAATTTTTAATGACAAACTAAATTATTATATCGAAAAAGATAATTATTCGAAACAGCTCGATTCTTTAATAAACAAACTACAAAAAATAAAATGAAAAAAGCCCTAACTTTTTTACTGATTTTTTGCCCAATATTCTATCCGCCACAGAACGGGCATTCACAGGATTCAACTGCCGTTACAAAAGCAGATGCCCGGGTTCTGAATCTTAAAGACTCTGTAATAAGCGCAAAAATTGACAGCCAGTTAATAACAGCAAAACAGGAGGTAAAACGAATTGAAAATAAAAAAACCGAAAGGATTGTCCTGTTCAGAACGAGGATAAAAAATCATGTAAGAACGGACAGTTTTTATGTTTATCTCGACACTTGTTTTGGTAACAACGTCATTACTACTATCCCGGATACGGTCTGGATGGAAAGGAATAAGCCGAGGTTAAAAGAATTTTTCAAAAATCTTTTTCATAAAAAGAAAAACCGGGAAATACATAATCAAAAAGATGAAAAAAAAGCTTGGCCTGTGAAAAACAGATTGTTAGGGATATCCTGTCCGACCCCTTTCAATCAACACGCTATGGCACACCTGGTATTTTCATGCCGGGTGGTTTTCTTGGTCACTAAAACTTTTACATAAATAAAAAAAACAATCATGCAAAAAACAAAAAAATGGTCCCAGTCCAAAACAATCTGGGGAATTGTCATCACGGCAATCGCTTTTTTCGCGCAATCCTATTTGCAGGCGGATATTACAGTCCCGGCAAATCCTGACTTCACACAACTTCAGAACATTGCAGCACAGGTCAAAGCTGCTCATTCTGATATTTCCGGGATGATTACAGCCGCAATCGCTGGCATAGGCGTTATTATGGGAATCATTGGCCGGGTGAAATCTGATACGAAGATAGCGGCGCCAAAGCTGCTTGCAAAACTTCGCAGACCGAAGACAGCAATGTTGATCGGCTTCATGTTTATTGCTTCCATCGCGGGAGCACAAATCCAGGTAAAGACAAACATTTTTCATCCTGTTCCAAAACCAGATAAGCTGAATACAAGCTTTTTTAACCCTGTTACGAGGCCAGACATTTCTGCAAAAACACTCTCAATTGGTGGCTCTACTTTGGTTACATGGAGGATGACACCAATGGCCGGTTACAATATCAATACGAAGGCAGTGATGGCTGGAATTGGTTATGGCCCGCAATGGATGAAGTATGTTGACTCTCTTCAGAAGTGGAAAACAACATTCTCATTGCAGATAGTAGGATGGGTACAAGGTTCAACAGACCCGTCTCTAAACCCGCCCAATTTTACAAGTTTCGGTGTCAGCGCCGGACTTAAAAATCAGTTGTTCATTGTTGGAGCTGCCTGGACGCCACCTACTAATTTAACCAAGGGAACCGTGGGATTTGTTGTACAAATCGGTTTCGCCGAAAATAATTAATCACATGGCAAAGAATTTATTTAATTACAAATTAGGCAAGCTGCCTGCAAGGTTCGATCCCAGGACCTTGCAGTTTGCTAAATACTATGTTGCGCCATCCTATCCACCTTCCAGGAAATGGAGTTCACCACTGAGCAAATTAGGCATGATGGCCAATGATCAGATTGGAGACTGCACGATGGCAACTTCCGGGCATCATGTTCAGGTATGGAGCGCAAATAATGGCAACCAAATTATTATTCCTGATTCATCAATCATTAAAGCTTACTCTGATGTCAGTGGTTATGATCCTGATAGCGGACTGAATGACAACGGATGCGTTGAATTGGATGTGCTCAATTATCTGAGAAAAACAGGTATTGACGGCCGCAAGATTTTCGCTTTCACACAAGTTGATTTACACAGGATCGATTTGATCAAAGCTGCAATTGATCGCTTTGGCGGCATAAGACTTTGCGCACGTTTGCCTCTTTCTGCACAAGGACAAAAGAAATGGTTGGATCCCAAAGGAAATTTTTCCGGCAGAAACAAACGTGGAAGTTGGGGCGGGCACAGCTTCCTTGGTGTTGACTATGATGAAACCTATGTGTATGTGATCACCTGGGGAATGATCTTGCCTGTGGAATGGGGATGGCTTACAAGTTACGGAGATGAATTCTATGCAGTATTGAGCATGGATTGGATTAAAAACAACGTGGCTCCGAATGATTTCAATTTAGATCAACTCGAAAAAGACCTGGCAAGCATATGAGCGACTACACACCCGAAACATACAAGGGAGTTTCCCGAAACGATTGTCCCGACTGGGAAGGCTGGAAAGAAATTGACCGGCACAAAACGATGTATGGCTTTCCGGATAATTTAAAATTCTCAAATGTTTTGCAAGATGCATGGAATAAGTTGGAAAATCAGAAGCAAAACAATGATAGCTCTTTCTCCGTGCGCACCGAAGGAGATTAATATGCCGGTGTATTTTTTAACTGTATTGGATTGCAGTTAGTTATTAGACTTATAAGGAAACGGATGTGCATTTTTATGCTGCATACTTTTATTTAACCTGGAAGGCATCAAAACGCTACAATTGATATGACACTGCAGGAACAAAAACAACTGGCTTTAAAGAAAATTACCGATTCTCAAATAGTTGATCTGGCTGTAAAGAATTATATCGATCCCAATTATTTAAAAGGTTTTGATGAAGTCGAAGGGTCCGGAATCGGTTTTTCGGATTATACCGGAAGAATGTTGATTCAGTTTGAACCATCCTGGATGAAAAGATTTTTACTTCAGGATAAAGAGCCGGTTACCGGTACCTGGTTAAATAATGGCATAGGAAATCAGACTGTCGAATATAAAGCTTTTGAAGCGGCCTGCCAATCAGACAAAGAAGCGGCCATGAAAAGCTGTTCAATCGGTATGATGCAGGTTATGGGTTTTCACTTTAAAGATTTAGGATTTTCAAGTGTGCAAAATATGTGGAGTTACGCTGATCAGAGTGAAATCAATCAATTAAACCTGGGTGTAGAATTCATAAAATCAAATCCTGTTTTATACAAGGCTGTAAAAGAAAAGAATTCGTCGGTTGTTGCATATTATTATAATGGCGCCGGATATCTCGCGCTTGCAAAAAAATTGCACGAATTGCCGTATGATAAAAGGCTGGATAATGCTTACAATAAATTTTCATCTGCATCAACAATTCATAAAACCACTACCACGGTCAATATACGCAGAGGCGCCGGGGTCTCCTTTGATCTTGCCGGTGATCCTTTGAGAGTGAATACTGTCGTTTCCATCTTAGGATATCACAATGACTGGACACATGTTGCCGTTGTGGCCACTGGCATCACTGGGTGGGTTTATTCTAAATACATTAATTAAAATATGATGACTCAGAATCAAAAAAAGTTTTGGTTGATTCAGCTGGTGTTTCTGATCCTTTGCCTTGGGCTTTTGATTATTGGAATGAATTCGTGCCGCACAAACAGGGGGTATGAAACGAATACACATTATTACATTGGTTATGGAACTTATAAAGCTCCTCACAAAAAAGGTCTTGACAGATAAAAAATATACAATCATGAAAAAAATATTTTTAGCACTGATTTTAGTTTCACTCTTCAGCTGCAACGCATCCAGGGTAACAAAATCAAAAGAGAAAATTTATAAAAAGGAAAACGCAACCGTCGAAAGGTATTTTAAGGAATACGAGGAAGGTAAAATAACCCTTCGTGATTTACAAACACTTGTGATAGGATCACTGGATTATGTAGAATATTCCGTTGCTCCGCTGAAGGGCAAACACTTAGTAAAATGACATACATTATCCTATCATTTGTTTTGCCTTTGATTATTGCTATCGTAGCATTTTCACTTTCTTATCCATTGGTCGGCTGTTTATCTGTTGGCTATCTTTTAGGGTTTTTAAGTGTTTATTGCTTCTTATTAAAACAGCAAAAAAGGTAAACGAAGATCCTGCCGGTAACTTTTTCTATTTAAGTAAAAAATAATTTACTAAATATTTGGTAGATTAAAGAGATTTCATACTTTTACAACAGCAATAAAATTTAATCTCATGGAATCTAATAACCAGGCAACATCTACAATTGCCAAACTAAAGGAAGTTTTCGAACTCGACAGTTTTCAATTCTCTTTCAATTGTTCAATGCACTTGGCCGGTAATAACAAAAGGGAATTACGGCGGGAAATAATTTTTCAATTAACCGGTGAGCAAAGGCCATTAAGCAGGTGCAGCTTATTTGCCACTGAGGATATTTTAAAAATCTCTTTTCAACAATACTCTCTTTTTTAATCGAACCGTTAAGGAATTTATTTAACAATCTAAAATTTATTAAAATGAGTTACGCAATTAAAACAAGAAGCGACATTAAGACAGATAAGGGCAATTATTTTGAGGTAATGTTTACTGAAAAAATATTCTCTACCGAAAATGAAGCAAAAGATTTTATTGAAAAAATGAAATTAGAAGATGTTTCATTGGCTGATTCCGAGGAAGAAAGAGAAAGAATTTCTACCCATTACGATTTTTGTATTATCGTCCCAGTCGAAGAAAAAAATAACGGTCACGAACTTGGCTATGAGATCAAATTAAATAATGCCATTACAGAATGGATTCAAAAATAATCTTTAATCGCACCGATGAACGGCATTCACTCTTTTTATGCGTTGAACACTACATTTAGATCCGGGAGGGACCAGGGGAATTATTTTCTTGGCTGCCTCGTTGGTGATCATGCAAACGACGAAATCTTTGCGGGTAAACTGAAAAAGATCGAATCGAAGCTTGCATCGATTTACGGCTATGGAAATTTTTCTGTCTCTTGGTCTTCTGGAATAATAAAGCCGATTATTACTTTAACTCCTGAGCAGAAGTTTCGCAGGATGAGAACCAAGGCTTATAATATTTATAAAAAGGAATGTGACGATATCATTAAGGGGAATTCATTATTCGTAATAATAGAACTGGAGGAAGCGAAGGAGAAATATGAAAACAGAATATTTAAATTGCAACAACGCTACTTTATAAAATAAAAATTCCAACTATGCCGAAAATTAAAATCACAACAGAATTTATAATTGCCCTTATCTGTGCAGTCATTGGAATCGCTTTGGCAATTTCAACAATTTAATTAATTAATCAGTTAAAAATTTACAACCATGGGATGGGATGCATTTTCATCAGCCAAATGTGACTACAAATCAAAAATATTTGAGAATCCAGAAATTGGTAAACTTTTTAAAGAAGCAGCAAAATTCGTAGCCCAAAAAACAGGATCTGTGGACGGAGGTTTGGCCTGTGGTGTATTAAATGTTTCTGCCTGTGCTTACATGCTTGAACAAGCAACAGATAAAAGCTGTTGGAATGAAAAAGGTTGGTCGGTAAAAGAAGTAAAACAAATGCAACAATTTGCCAACTGGGATTTTGAATATGATAAGAATGAAGGATGGGCTTATTGGTCCGCAAAAAAGTTTCTGGAGGTTTGCGCTGCGGCCAAACTTTCTATTCGTTTCAGTTGGTAAAAATTCAATTGATAAGATATAATAAAGCACATCTTAAATTATGAATCAAAATTTAATTCTCCAATTTAGAAAATTCACCGGTTGGCCAGAAAGTAAAGTTTTAAATGAACTTAAAAAAGTGAGTTGTAGTTATGTTGATGCGCTTCATGTTTACTTAGCAGCTGGCAGGATGCCTAACGAAGTCGAATGCATATTAATTAGAACTACGAACTTTCATACTTGGCTGGATCAGTGGTTGAAGCGGTATAATAAAAAAGAAGATTGGATAAATAACGCTCCTAAAACATTCCATCAAATGAACGGAAAATTCTCTCTTAATTAATTTAAAAACAAGGAATTCATGAAGCAGATATTTCAATACATCTCAGCAAAAAGTTTCTTTCAGGATTATGCCCCGGAGGTAAAAAACTACACTCACAAAATGCGGGGTGTAGATGGTAACGGCAAAGAAATCGAATTTACAAAAGACGATAAAAAAGCAATCCGGGCTGGCATCCGGAAAATGTCAAAGGAACTGGCCGGCCTGGTAAAATAAAACCATCTATATGAAAGCGATTTATTCTCGTTACGGCTCAATCCAAGAAAATGATTCCAAAACCCTGGCAGAGGCAAAAAGTTTTTTGGATGAATTAGAATGGTCAGGTGATGGATATGCAATCGGTATTTACGATGAAGAAAGCAAGACTGCTTACGTTAAGGAAAATATGAAAATAGCTGGCAGGACCGAAGAAGACGTTTTTAATGAAAAAATGGAAGACTTAAAAGAATTGGGAATAGATCCTTTAAAAATAAAGTTCTTCCAATAAAAAAATTAAGCTATGTGCATTAATTATTACAGTAAATATATCGAATCCAAATACTTGCAAAATAAATGTATTGAGGAAAGAGTAGATGAGCTTATGAGCATTATTAAAGAATATGTCGGCGTTGATTTTTCCTGGTTCAGAAATAATCTTTTACAGACAAATAAGGATAAGCTTTCTTTCACTTACCTGGGCCCCGGAAATTATCAAAACACAAAATCGTGTGTTTGGAAGGTAGAGAAATTATTATTACCAACAATTGATGGTGAAAAGCCAAACGAATACAACTGTGTTCTGGAATACGCCTATCATGAATCCGGTAAACAGAATATTTATTTCTTGTCCGAAACGAAAAAATGATGGAACGATCTTAAAATCTTAAATTTATAATGATGAGATTCGAAACACCTTATGGTCCTGCAGAAGGAAACCTGGAAGGATTAAAAATTGAAGTTACTGAAGCCGGCACCGGTTACAAAAAATTTGTAACCCCCACACCGGAACTATCTCCTTTTCTTCATAATCGATATATTGAATTCAACTCGGAAAAAGAAGATGAGAAACTGAAGGAAATTTTTGAAGAAATATCCAGGGTTAAAGATCAGGCCGAAGAAGCTTTGGTAATACAGGTACTCAATCAATTATTGAAAAGGAATCCAGGTGTTGAAGATTTTAAGAAAGTAACCATGGTGTTTGGACCGCCAGATAAAAATCCACAGGGAATCTTAAAAAAATATACATTAGTTTATAGTGATGTAACATTAGGAGTGGTTTTACTTGAAATGCTGCCTGGTTCAAAAGGTAGATTTATTTTTTATCCGGATAAAGCTTTTAAATAATGACAGCTCAGGAAATAATCAAAGAAGCCGAAAAGCATTTACCGATCGCATCAACCGTGGAATGCGACAGATACAGGGCACTTGTTCAAAACAACGACTGGATGGATCATGCAGGAACAAAATATAATAACCCGTTTTATGTGGTAGAATTTCAAAAATTAATTGTTTCAGGAATAATAAAAAACAGCTGGGAGCTTGTAGGAATAATAAACGGTATTTAAATTTATCTCAAAATAAAAATCATTCGTAAAAGTTAGTTCGCCTCAAAAATTAATTGAAGAACCGTAGAACAATAATAATGGAAGAGCTGGTAAAACAAGAAAAGTTCACAGAAGAGGATTTAGATAATTGCTGGGCACATTATAAATCTTATTTAATTGATATTCTAAACGGCGATTATGAGTTAAAAGAAGCAAGAGAGGATTTACGCGGACTTATAGGTTCAGAACATGACAAAAGAAAAGCTTTAAGCAATGGCCAGGGATGAAACTTTTTTCAACGATTCAAAAAATATTTTTTGTTCCCTTTGTGATTGCAAGCCTCTGAAATAAGAATAGGATTCATAAGACAAAAGCAATTGATTACTTTCTATATTCCAAAAGCCTGGCCGGGCTACATTCTCAGCAGTAAAAATTTCAATCCGCAAAACGGACTTAGTTTCTTCAGAAAAAAGAAAGATTGTATGTCTTAACTGCATGATGCAAAAGTAGAAAAATCCAGGTCCATTGCATTCCAAAATAAAAAAACCAGTCAAATTAATGGCTGGCTTTTTAAATTGCTTTTCTATAAATCTTTATATCATATCTGAGGATCTGCACCGGGGAATTACATCGGTATTAATGCTGCCTGGTGAGACGTCTCGTTCGTAAAATCTTTCTTTTAGGATCACCTGTGAACTATTATCCGGGTTCAAGTCGGTAGAATAGTAACACGGTCGCTTCTCCTGCAGAAAATTTTTCGGACTCGCATCATCCTTAATTACAATAGCGGTTACAACCACATTTGATACCGGTGCAACAGGCAAGACGTGCTTGACAATGTTTACCGTAACAAAAGGTGAAGCGTTTTTCGGAGGCCCATCCTTTCCATAGCCTACGCCGATCAGAGCAATCATCCCGATTACTAAGATTAGAGTTTTTGAGAATTTCATTTCGTAAAAGATAAAATTAATTACTATATAAAAGTAATTAAATAAATTACTTTTCGAAAGAAATATTTAAACATTTTCTTAACCGGTGAATGCATTTTTTATTTTTCTGATTTCCGCCATATCCCGGGCATCACTATTAACGGCATATAATTTTGTAGTGGCAAGATTTTTATGGCTGTTTAATTTCGCAGCAAGCCGTAATCCTTTTTGTTCATCGACCTGGTCGGTATTAAGACGTTTCAGATCATACCAATTGCAGATTAATCCAAGCTTCCCCTTTTTTTTGTCTCCTTTGATATGACGGTTCCAGCGGATAGTAGCCTGTCTTGGGCTGATTGGTTTCGGTCTCGGCTGTAAACCCTCCCCAAAAATATAATCTCCTGGCTTGGCACCTTTGCAGGCTTCTTTCCAAAAAGGCAATGCGATGTTTTTTATAGGCCGCAGAACTTCAAAAGGCCGGTTTCCCTTCAAGACGGTATAAAGAACGGTTTGTTGTTTTAGATTAACGTGCTCCAGGCGGACCCGAAACATCTCCGTCGTACGAGAGCCAGAATGAAAAAATATGTTGATCAGCAGCCAAAAGCGCCTATCATATTTTTTTGTGAACTTATCTATTTTGCGGCACTCAGCCGTAGTAAGGATCCTTTTAATTTTTTTGACTGTTTTCTGTTTTGCAATATCGCGGACAGGGTTCGTATCAACAGCTTCAAGTTCCAGGAGCTGTACAAAAAGCATGGTAAGATCACGGCGGTATACATTAAATAGGTTAGCACTCCAATTCTCCTTGATGACTGCACAATTAGTTAAAATCCGTTTGATATGTTTTCTACTAATTTCTTTTATCGGTAGTTGATCCAGGTTAAGGTCGCTGGCCGACATCCCAATATACTTTATTGTGCTTTTGATATCGATCCAGAACTGGTGAACTACCTGAAGATCTTTATGCGCAAGTTCGAGGGCTTTAATAAATGGCGTGTTCGGATTTACCTCGTCTGAATTTATTTCTTTCTGATAGGATTTTGAAACCGGATTGTATTGCTTTTTGAGAATAGGATTATATCCGTTTTTTAGCTCTTCTATTTCGTCGGTAAGAAGCAACTGCAGGTGTTCCTGCTTTTCTTTCAGATCAACTGTGCGGTTCATTCCTTTAATAACAATCTTTTTTGATTGTTTAAGATTGTCGTCGTAGAACCGGTACCATATGCGCCAGATTAATTTTTTATTTGCATTTTTATCTTTCCAGTTTTTAGGAAAGACACTGATTTTGCCAACGCGGCAATTGTTTGGGAGACGTTCCATTTTTGGTAACTTTTTTGGTAACTCTTAATTATTTCCATTTCATTATTCAACAACTAAAAACCATGAAACACAATACCAGAAAGGATTTTACCCAGTGACCCCGGCACGATTCGAACGTGCGACCCACAGCTTAGAAGGCTGTTGCTCTATCCCCTGAGCTACGGGGCCGTTTCTATTAAAATGACCATACAAAAATAATCTTCATTCAAAAATTATTTTCTTTATTTCGTCACTCTCAAAAAAAGTTGCGCAAATATAATCCAAATCATTTGCGGCGGCAAAAAACAGAATGAATGATTAATTATTTTCTTGAAAATTATTTGTTAGTACTTTTGGCGCGATATTTTTATTCTTAGACACAATGATTTTTACCACTAAACAATTAAGTATGAAACTAAAATTAGCTATTTTAATTTTTATGGTCTTTGCCGGAATTACTGCTATGGCTCAAACGCCATTCTCTCCTGTAAAGCAAAGTGCTTTTGGATTTAATATCGGCGTTATAGATTTTGCATCGCCTGCGGCACTTGACACTACTTCACTCAGCTCCCTTTTTAAAAACGGGAAAATTACAGATTTTAAAAGAATGAGTCCTTCACTCTCATTTTCCTACTGGAAAGGGCTTAATAAATATCTCGATTTTTCCGGAAAAATAAGCGGTGTTTTTTACGATATTTCAACTGCCTCAAACAATGCAGAAGGATTTGGCGGAGAAGGTGAAGCAACTCTAAATGCCCGGCCTATTTCTGATAATCATCTTTTCTCTCCATTTATTACTGCTGGTATTGGTGGCGCTTATTATAACAAGTGGGCTGGTTATGTGCCCTTGGGAATTGGCTTCCAATTTAATATTCAAAGTCAGGTTTATATTATGTTGCAATCGCAATACCGGGCGACTTTATCGAACGATGTAATGCCAAATAATCTTTATCATTCAATCGGTGTTATTGCAAATATTGCTAAAGAAAAAACTAAGGTTGCTGTTCCGGTGGAGGTTCCCATTCCGGTTGTGATTGATCGGGATAATGATGGCGTAGTTGATAGTCTGGACAGATGCCCGGATGTGGCAGGTCTTGCAGCATTGAAAGGTTGTCCTGATAAAGATGGAGATGGCATTGCAGATCTTGATGATAAATGTCCGGATGTAGCTGGCCTTTCAAAATACCAGGGCTGTCCGATTCCTGATACAGACGGCGATGGAATAAATGATGAAGAGGATAAATGTCCTACTGTTGCAGGGGTTGCGCGTTACCAGGGCTGTCCGGTTCCAGATACAGACAAAGACGGAGTAAATGATGAAGAAGACAAATGTCCAAATGAAGCAGGTCCGGCATCTAACTTTGGCTGTCCGGTCATTGATGTGGTCGTTGTTGAGAAAGTAAATAAAGCTGCTCAAAATATTTTCTTCAAAACCGGCAGTGCCAAATTGCTTGCAAAATCTTACAAATCATTAAAAGATGTCGCACAAATTTTAAAAGATAACTCTACCTATAAGATAGATGTGGATGGGCATACAGACAATGTGGGTACCGATGAAATGAATCAGAAACTTTCTGAAAGCCGCGCCAATTCTGTGAAACAATATTTAATTGGAAATGGAATTGAGGAAAGTAGAATTAATGCAACCGGTTACGGTGAGACAAAACCAATTGCAGATAATAAAACTGCCGCAGGTCGTGCAAAAAACAGGAGAGTAGAAATGCATCTGAGAAATTATTGATTTTAAAATAAAAAAAACAAAAAAGCTCTGCAAAAATCGCAGGGCTTTTTTGTTTTAGGCGTAAGTAATCATGGGAAATTCAACAGACAGATAAAGATTTAGACATCGCCCAAAAGGTAGCTGCAACTGCCGTTGATATTGCAAAAAAAGAATGGAAAAATCCTTCAGAAAAAAACCGGATTATCGGAAAAATCACGTGCCAATCCGTATTCAATGTATACAGATACTTATGCAATGATTTTATACAAATTAGGTTAATATAATAAAGCTTTTCCATATACAGAAGATGCAGCAATAAAAATTTTCGAATGGAAATAACGCTGAACGCGTATGCGTTGGTTGCAGAAAAAGTTTTATCTCCTAAAAAATATGTAAAACAATTAAAGCAGTTTGTAAAAGATGAAAAATCAACATCAGGTATAAAAGAAATTCTAAAACGCGCTTATGTAAAAAAAAACATGATTCAGAAAATGGTTACGATGATTACATGACGGCTCTCGAAAAGGATAGTTATCTAAAAATGATAGCTGATTTGAAGAAGAGAATGCTAAGCGATGCAACTCCAGCATTCACTTTGGCAGATTTGAAAGGCAATAAAATAAACCTTCAAAATTTAAAAAATAAAGTGGCGATTATAGATTTTGGGCTACCTGGTGCGGCCTTTGCAAAGCCTCTTTTCAAAAGATGGTAACAAAAAATAAAAACGATGCGTAAACTGCTGGTAAAAAAGAAAAAAAATGCAAGTGATTTTATCGCATCAAATAAATATGATTTCCATGTGCTCATGGATAGCGACAGCAAAGTCGTAGAACAATTTAAAGTTTCAGCAATTCCAACAAAGTTTTAATTGATAACAATGGAATCATTCGTTTCAAAGCGATTGGTTTTGACGGGCGATAGTAAATTGGTAACAGAACTTTCTACCATGATTGATATGACAAAAACCATGTAGTTTCCATATTCCTGATGTACAATATTTGATGTTCAATTGAGATGAATTGCTTACTGACTTAATAAATCAGTAAACAAACGAATATCGACATTTCTATTTTGCGTTCAATAATTTCTAATTCATTTTTTTGATGCCATCATGACAGAAAAAAATGAATGGCATTTCTTTTGTAAAAAAATGAGAAAAAATATTTTATGCAAAAAGGAAATATAAGGGTTCAAACGGAAAATATTTTTCCGATCATTAAGAAATTTCTTTACAGCGATCATGAAATTTTTATTCGCGAATTAGTAAGCAACGCCGTAGATGCTACTCAGAAATTAAAAACATTATCTTCTCTTGGGGAAGTTAAAGGCGATATCGAAAACACCGATATTCACGTAAAAATTGATAAGGATAAAAAGACATTAACGATCTCTGATAAAGGCGTTGGCATGACAGAAGAAGAAGTTGATAAATATATTAACCAGGTTGCATTTAGTGGTGCGGAAGAATTTTTAGAAAAATATAAAGGGAAGAATGAAGCCAATATTATCGGGCATTTTGGTCTTGGTTTTTATTCAGCTTTTATGGTCAGTGATGAAGTGGAGATCATTACAAAAAGTTATAAAGAAGATGCAAAAGCAGTAAGATGGGAATGTGATGGAAGCCCTGAATATAATTTAGTAGAAGCCAAAAAGAAAAGCCGCGGCACCGATATTGTGCTTCATGTAAACGATGAAAGCAAAGAGTTTTTAGAGCCTGACAGAATCCGTCACATGTTGGAAAAGTTCTGCCGCTTTTTGCCAGTTCCGATTTTCTTTGAAGACAAACAAATTAATAATCCGACGCCCGCCTGGACCAAAAAGCCGGCTGATTTAACCACACAAGATTATCAGAATTTTTATAAAGAATTATATCCTTTCGGCGAACCACCATTATTTTGGATTCATTTGAATGTGGATTATCCATTTAACCTTACAGGAATCCTTTATTTTCCAAAAGTGAAAAAGAGCTATGAAATTCAAAAAGATAAAATTCAATTATACAGCAACCAGGTTTTTGTAACTGATGAAGTAAAAGATATTGTGCCCGAATTTTTAATGTTGCTTCATGGAGTTATCGATAGCCCGGATATTCCTCTAAACGTGAGCAGAAGCTACTTACAGGGCGATCCGAATGTAAAAAAAATCGGTTCATACATCACAAGAAAAGTTGCCGATAAATTAGAAGAACTTTTTAAAGAAGATAGAAAATCTTTTGAAGAAAAATGGGAAAGCCTCGGACTTTTTGTAAAATATGGAATGATTACCGATGATAAATTTTTAGAGAAAGCTAATAAGTTTAATCTGTATGAAGATGCAAACGGTAATAACTTCTATACGCTGGAAGAATACAGAACTGCGACTGAAGCTTTACAAAAAAATAAAGAAGGAAAGTTGGTGATGTTATACACTACCGATCCCGTGCAGCAAAATGTTTTTATAAGATCTGTAGAGCAAAAAGGATATAAGGTCATAAAGCTTGAAACTATTGTGGATGCTGCATTTATCAACAACATGGAAATGAAATGGACTGATGTTCAGTTTGTAAGAGTAGACGCCGATATTACCGAAAACCTCATTGATAAAAATGATCATAATGAAAGTGTTTTAAGCAATGAGGAGCAGGAAAAATTAAAGGAATTATTCACAGTTGAAATTCCTGATTTGCATACAACTGTTGAAATAAAAGGCTTGTCTCCTGAATCGGCCCCGATTATTGCTACGCGTCCCGAATTTATGAGGAGAATGAAAGATATGGCGATGAATGGCGGTGGGGGAATGGGAAGCTTCTACGGAAATATGCCCGAAGAAGTTACCTTAACTATCAATGGAAATCATCCTGTTTATCAAAAAGTTCTGAAAGAATCTGACGTGGACGAACAGGGAAAATTAGTAAAAAACCTTGCAGACCTGGCGTTACTTTCACAAGGTTTATTGAAAGGAAACGCGCTAACCGCCTTCATCACACGCAGTGTAGAAATGATGGAAGGAAAACAGAAAAGCAAAATAATCACTTCAATATAATTTCTTCAATAATTAAAGTAGGAGGCGGTTTCAAGTTTCCTTGAGCCGCCGTCCTCTCACACCACCGTATGTACTTACGTGTACGGCGGTTTCGTTAAAGTTTAAAACG